>Ga0137418_10001946_pt1 | contig 18937 bp, 17 predicted proteins | sample CZODoug3_1_2_16f_FD_122242 | JGI IMG/M metagenome (GOLD analysis project Ga0137418, IMG submission 122242) | Vadose zone soil fungal communities from Angelo Coast Range Reserve, California, USA - CZODoug3_1_2_16fungal (Hybrid Assembly) | ecosystem: Environmental > Terrestrial > Soil > Vadose... | reverse complement strand
CGGCGTGACCAGCATCGGGCCTGCGCTGCAGACGATCACGTTCACTCCCACCACGGTCTGGCCCGGCGATTCGCCGGGCTACCGCTTCTACATTGTCAACGCGGCCGTGACCTACGCCTGCACGCCGAACGCGAGCGGAACCGGAACCCTGATGCGCTACTCCGGATACGCGATCCAGGCCGCGCAGCCGAGTTCGACCTCCGGTGCCCCGCTTTCCGGTGCCACCGGCAGCCTGGTGCTCGACGACGTGAGCGGCTGCACGTTCACGCCAGGGCCGGTCTCGGTCGACCTGAACGCCGTTCAGATCGCACTGCAACTGACGCGCAGCGGCGAAACGGTGTCGATGTATTCGCAGGTGCACGCGCCGAATAACCCGTGAGCAAGCACCCTCACCCCCGGCCCCTGCCCCGCTGGCGTGGGAGAGGGGAGCAGTACGTGCGCTCTGCCTCCGGAAGAGTGGAGCCTTACCTTCCCTCTCCCTCTGGAAAAGGGGAGCCTCACCTTCCCTCTCCCTCCGGAAGAGTGGAGCCTTACCTTCCCTCTCCTTCCGACAGGGTGGAGCTTTACCTTCCCTCTCCCTCTGAAAAGGGCGAGCCTTACCTCCCCTCCCCCTCCGGGAGAGGGGCCTGGGATGAGGGCGGATTCGCGTTCATCGCCGCCCTGTTCCTGCTGGTGGTGCTCGGTGCGTTCGTCGCGTTCGTGATCTCGATCTCGATGAACGCCCAGAGCAGCGGGGCGCTGGCCGTGCAGGGCGCGCGCGCCTACGAAGCAGCCCGCGCGGGCGTCGAATGGGCCACCTACCAGATCCTGGATCCGCGCCAGACGATCAACGGCGTCGTCACGACGCCGCCGGCGTGCTTCGCCTCCCCGTCGACGCCGGCCTTGCCCGGCCAACTGGGGCAGTTCTCGCTGACGGTCAGCTGCACCCGCTATCCCGGCAATAGCGCCTCGCCCAACTACTACGAGGAAGCCAGTCTGCGCGTGGCCGTCTACGACGTGACGTCGACTGCCACTCAGGGTACGCCGGGTGCCGCCGATTACGTCGAGCGGCAAATCCAGGTGCGGATCGAGCAGTGCAAGGATCCGAACGCAAGCGCGCCGGGCTACGTGTGCCAATGAGCCAAGGCACCCGAATCGCGCGCACTGCCGCTGTCGCACTGACGGTGTTCCTCGGATTGCTGTGCGCGCGTCCGGCGCACGCGCAGATCACGCTGGTACAGTCCACGGGCCTGTTCGGGACCCCGGCTGGAACCTCGACCACCTCCTCGACCTTCACGGCCAACCCGACGGTCGGCAACACGCTGATCGTTCTGGTGTGGACCTGGACCCAAAACGCGGCGGCCACGATCCACGTCGCCGATACCGCGGGCAACATCTATACGGCGAACGTCCAGGCCACGGTCGTCCAATCCGCGTGGTACGAAAGCGCCGCCGTATTCTCGACTCCGATCGCGGCAACCGGGTCCGGCTTCCAGATCACGATCACGACGCCTCTTAACGACAACCTGTCGCAGATACGGGCGGTCGCGCTGGAATACTCGGGGGTCGGGCCGGTGGACACGACCGCGGCGGCGAGCGGCGCGTCCGCCACGGCCACCGTCGCAACGCCGGCGCCGACCGCTTCGGCCAACGAACTCGTGGTGTCGGCGCTTGGAATCGACAACCCGGCGGTGCAATTCAGTTCGATCAGCCCGAGCGCCGGCTACACGACGCGCGCGGTCGAGCTGCAGAACGCCGGCGAGACGGCGGGTGCGGCAGCGGACCGGATCGTGAGCTCCACCGGCGTGCAAAGCATCACCTGGACGACCGCCCAGAGCATGAGCGGCTGGGCCGCTGTGATCGCGACGTTCGGTCCGGGCTCAGGTTCCGGATCCGGTGGTGGCACGGCTTCCGGCTTCAATGCGGTCGACGGCTACCTGTCCAGCTATCCGGCCACCGCCTCCGGCCAACGCATCTACACGAAGCTCGCCGGCACCGGGTTCACGCTGAACGTCGCGGCGCTGAACAACGCCGCGCCGACTCCCGGGCTGCAGTCGCCAGCCTACGTGTCGGGCCCCAACAAAGTGATCGTCGACCTGGTCGGCGACAGCGACGGATCGTGTGCCAGTTCGTGCGCCGGATCGACCTGCCAGGCCAAAGCGGCGCTCGCCACGCTGGCGACGAGCTTCGCCGGCGCCGATTCCAGCTTCAAGAAGGGCCTACCGTTCATGCTCGCCAACGCCTATCCGAACGTGCGCGTGCGGGTCAAGGACGCCAGCAATTCGCCCACGGTGTACGGCTGCTCGGTCGACAACTTCTCGGTGCGCCCGAACTCGCTCACGGTTACATCCAGCGCGAATGCGGACCCCAGCGGCGCGAGTGCGACCGCTACACCGGTCGTGAAGGCGGGTGCGACGTTCACGCTGACCGCCACCGCGATCGCCGGCTACAGCGCAACGCCGTCGGTCAATGGCAGCGCCGTTACCGTCAATCCGCTCAGTCCAGGCATTGCCAGCGGCAGCTTCGGCGCAACCAACGCATCCAATGGAGTCGCCACCGGCAACTTCACCTATTCGGAGGCCGGCTACTTCACCCTGAACACCGACGCTGTCTATGACCAGAGCTTCACGTCCGTCGATCAAGCGGGCGATTGCACAGCGGACTATTCCAACACGCTGGTCAACGGAAAATATGGGTGCTACTTCGGCAACTCCGCTACAACCGCCTTCGGCCGATTCGTTCCGGACCACTTCGCGATCACCGCCGGCTCGGTCACGCCCGCCTGCGGCAGCTTTACGTACTTCGACCAGGACGGCTTCGTCACGACCTTCACGTTGACCGCGCAGAACTCGTCCAACGCAACGACCCTCAACTACACCGGCTCGTTTGCCAGGCTCGGGCTGATCGCCTGGGCCGGGTACGTCTTCACGGGCGATACGGCCACGCCCTCGGCCAGCGCGACTGCGCCGACCGGCAGCTGGAGCAACGGCGTGGCCAGCATCAGTGCCGAGCACCAGGTGCTGGTGCGGCCGACGACGACGCCGGCGGCGCCTGTGAGCGTGACGGTGTCGGCGCGGCCGGTCGATCCGGACGGGGTCACGACGGCAGCGCCGACTGCGGTGATGTCGGCTGGCACGCCAATGCGCTTCGGCGTGCTCGCGGTGGGAAGCGCGTACGGCTCCGACCTGCTGACGCTGCGGCTGCCCGTCACCGCGATGGTCTGGAACGGAACCGGGCTGGTGACCAACTCGGCCGATACGTGCACCGGAGCGGTGCTTAGCAACGCCAGCATCGCGCTGGGCAACCTGGTGCAGAAGCCGGGCACCAGCGGATCGTTTTCCACTTCGGTTCAAGCTTCCCCGACGCTCGCCTCCACGTGGTCGCAAGGCACCAGCTCGATCGCGCTGGCGGCGCCCGGCACCGCGGGCACCGCGCAGATCGCGCTGAATCTCGGGTCAGGCTCGGCGGACGCCTCCTGCATCGGCTGGAGCGTCGCCTCGACCGGATCGCACCTGCCCTGGCTGCGGGGCAACTGGTGCAGCTCCGGGTATGCGAGCGATCCGTCTTCGCTGGCGAGCTTCGGGACCGGCGCCACGCCGTTCGTGTACTTCCGCGAAAACCACTGACCGCCGAGCCGCAGCCCGGACGGGGCCGCCGGCGGGCGTCGGAGGCCGTTCCTGAGGGCGTTTTCAGGGCCTTTGGGGGGTCTTTTTCCGTCATGGCGCGCCGCAATGCATGCCTAGGATGGGGCACCAAGGACCATCGGCGCGAACCACCGGCATCAAAAACGCGCCAACGCGATGCGGGGCTTGTGAATGCTGCAAACGAACTGGCTGCGTGTGCTGCCCTGGCGTGCGCTCGGACGCGGTCGCCGCACGTCCGAACAGGTCGGCGTTTACCGGACTTCGACCAGCCTGATCGCTGCGCGCGTTCGACTCGACGGGGACGACGGTTGCAGCGTCGAACAGCTTGAGACAGCCGACCTTAAGAACCAGCGCGACGAGGCCGCCGTCGGCCAACTGGCTCGCAGCGGCATCCTGAGCCGCGCACCGGTGATCCTGGTGCTCGGCCCGGAGCACTACAACACCTATCCGCTGCCCGCGCCATCGGTGCCGTCGGCCGAAATGCGCGATGCGCTGCGCTGGAAACTGCGCGATGTGCTGCCCTACGCGCCGGAGGACGCCGTGATCGAGTTCGTCCGCCTCGCGCACGCCACCGATTCAAACGCAGCCGAGAGCCTGCTCGCAGTGGCGGCGCAGCGCCGCCTGGTCGCACAGGCGTCCGCACCCTTTCTGGCAGCCGGCGCAGACGTGCAGGCGGTCGACATTGCGGAAATGGCGCAACGCAACCTGCTGATCCGGCTGCCGGGAGCCGAAGAAGGTCGCGCACTGCTGGGACTGGACGAGTCGTCGGCGCTGCTGACGGTAGTTCATCAGGGTGCGCTGTGCCTTGCACGCCGGATCCAGATTCCGCCCTCGCTGGGCACCGAGGACGAGGATCCGGAGCACGTGGCCACACGCATCGCCACCCAGGTGCAGCGCTCGCTCGAGGTCGTCGAGCGCCAATCGGGTCTGGCGCCGGTGCGCACCGTATGGATTGGCCCGCACCCCTATTGCGCCCTGATCGCCCGTTGCACAGCCGAGCAGACCGGCCTCGAATGCCTGCAGCTCGACTTGCAGCAGGAGCTGGGCTTCGCGGCAACCGTCGCTGAGCTGCCGCCGGAGCAAGCCTGTGGCGCACCGATCGCGATCGGCGCTGCGCTGCGCAGCGAACACCCGGCGGCCGTCAATCGAACCGCCCGGGAAAGCTCCGCATTGTCCTGGCTGTCCAAGCTGAAAGCAGCTTGACGCGAACGGCGCACAAATGGCCCAGGACAACATCAATCTGCTCGAGCGCAAGGTGCCGGCCGGCCTGGCCTCGCGTTGGGGTCGCCGGTTGATCCTCGTTGCCGGATCGGTCGCGGCGCTGGGTGCGCTCGGCTGGATGGTGCAGAGCCGTGATCTGCACAGGATCCAGCAGGAGTTGAGCCGCGTGCAGGCCCAGACCGAGCGCCTGCAGCGCACGATGGTCGAGGTTCCCAGCCCGGAGGTCGCACTGGCCGGCCGGCTGGCGGCCGAAGAGCGCGAGGTCCAGGCGCTGGAGGCGGTGGCGCACACGCTGTCGACCGGCGGCCTGGCGCATGCGGCCGGATTCGTCGGTCCGCTGCAGGCTTTCGGGCGCGCCACGACCGAAGGGGTCTGGCTGACTGGACTCACCCTGGATAACCGGCACGGTTCGATGGTCGTCGAAGGCCGCGCACTGGATGCTTCGCGCGTTCCGACGCTGCTGCAGACGTTCAAGGCCGAGCCGTATTTCGACGGCACGACCTTTTCCGCGATCGAGCTGACGGCTGGAACGGCCACCAGCGCGCTGGCCGCCGAGCGCGCGCTGAAATTCCGGATATCGACGCCCGCCTTCGCGCCGGGCGCTTCGGCGGGCATGCCCGCCGAATCGGTGCCGGGCGCTTCGGCGGGCATACCCGCGGAATCGGTGCCGGGTGCTTCGGCGGGCATGCCCGCCGAAGCGCACAGCGCGAAGGCGGGGAGCCAGTCGTGATCAAAGCCGATCAGGTGAGCGAATGGTGGGAGCGGCGCAAGCCGCGCGAGCAGCTGTTGGTGATCGCGGTAGCGGCACTGACGCTGCTGTTCGCCGCAGACGCGCTGCTGCTCAGGCCGCTGCGAATCCAGATAGCTGATTCCAGCAAGCGTCTGGCCGGCGCGCGCTCCGAGCTGGCCACGCTGCAGCAACAAGTCGAGGAGCGCGATCGCGCCGGGAGCGAGCAGCTGCGGGCGCGCGAGGCCGACCTGAAGGCCAGGTTGGCGGCGGCCGAATCCGATGTCCGCCGTGCCCAGATCGACCTGGTCGCTCCGCAGAACATGGCGCGCCAGCTGGCAGCCATCCTGCAAAGGTTTCCGGAGCTGCGCGTGGTCGGGATGCAGTCGGAATCGCCGATGCCGTTCGACGACCGCGCGGACGGGAGCGGCAAGGTGCCGGTCAACGCCGAGGCGCGCGCCTCGATGCTGTACGAGCACGGGCTGGAACTGACCGTCGAGGGCAGGTACCTGGATCTGATCGCCTACCTGCAACAGCTCGAGCGCACCCCGTACAAGATCTATTGGCGCGAGCTGGATCTGAAGGTCAATGCAGAGGGCGTGCCCGTCACCAAGGTTCGCTTCTTCACGCTCTCCAAGGGACCGAAATGGCTGACGCTGTGAGCCGCGCCTTCACGATGCTGATGGCGACCGGCCTGAGCGCCACAGCGTCGGCGGCAGGCATGGTCGATCCGACGCAGCCGCCACCGGGCTACGGCATGTCGCAGCACGCCAGCGATCCGCAATCCCCGGATTCGATCTCCCCGCCCCAGCCGGTTCGGCTGCAAATGATCGCGCGCGACGGATCGACGCGCCTGGCCGTCGTGAACGGCCATCGTGTCCGGCCCGGCGATGCGATCACGCTGGACGGCAAGAGCGTGAAAGTACTGGCGATCCACGACGATTCGGTTGAGCTGGATCGAGACGGACACCCTCAGATATTGGAACTCGTGCCGCATGTGAGACTGAAATGAAACGCGATTCGCATTCCCCGTTGTACGGACGACTGGTTCAGCTGCCCGGTCAAGACCCGCGCGAGGAGGCGCAGCCACGCTGGCCCTGGCTGATGCCATGGCTGCTCGCCGCAGTGGCCGTGGCGCTGACTCTGCTGCTGTCGGCCTGCGCAACATCGCAGCCGCCTGCCCCGAGTTCCGCCGCCAAACTGCTGCCGGAAATCCGCCAGGGCCTGGCCGAGCCATCGAAGCCGGCGGCGGAAGCGGTTCCGCCAGAGGTGTCGCGCGAGCTGCTGCCACCGGCTGACCTGTCGGTCTCCAAGCTGGCCGGCAAGCCCGCGGAACCGCGCTTCGACCTGAACGTGGTCGGGCTGCCGGTGGCCCAGGTGTTCGAGGCCCTGGCGCGCGACACGCGCTACTCGATCGCGGTCGATCCCGAGCTGAAAGCGTCGGTGACGGTCAGCCTGAAGGACGTGACGCTGATCGAGGCGCTGGAGACGCTGCGCGACCTGTACGGCTTCGAGTACCGGGTGCAGGGCAGCCGGATCTTCGTTCAGCAACCGGTCCTTCAGACCCGCGTGTTCCAGGTCAACTATCCAGTGACCAGTCGCTCCGGCCGCAGCGACTTGCGAGTGACGTCCGGCTCGATCACGCAAGGTGCGGGCAGCGGCGCTCCCGGAACGCCGGCCGGCTCGCCGCCGACGTCGTCGCCGGGCGGCGGGACTGGAGGCCAGGCGAGCCAGTTGTCGAGTCAAATCACGACCCAGACTCGCAGTGAGCTGTGGGTCGAGCTCGAGGCCTCGCTGAAGCTGCTGCTCGCGACCGATGCAGCCCATCCGGATGGCCGGCAACTGATCGTCTCGCCGCAATCGGGCCTGATCGTGGTGCGCGCGATGCCGGCCGAGTTGCGCCAGGTCGAGACCTACCTGCGGGCAATGCAGGTCAACGTCGAGCGCGAAGTGATGCTCGAGTCCAAAATCATCGAGGTCACGCTGACCGATACCAGCCAGAGCGGTGTGAACTGGGCCGCCTTTCACGCCGGAAGCGGCGCGCGCGGCTCTGTGGGACTGACCACGCCAGGTTCACAGCTGCAGCCGAGCGGCGTGTTGCTCGACTCGCTGCTGGGCGTGAATCCGGGAGTGCAGGTAGTGCAACCGGCGACCGGAGCCTCGCCGCTGTTCGGTCTGGCCTTCCAGACGGCCAGCTTCGCAGCGTTGATGGAGTTCCTGCAGACCCAGGGCAACGTGCAAGTGCTGTCGAGCCCGCGCATTGCGGCGCTGAACAATCAGATGGCCGTCTTGAAGGTCGGGACCGACGATTTCTTCGTCACAGGGATTACCACCAACATTTCGTCTTCCTCCACGGCCAACGGTGCCGCGATCATCACGCCGACCATCACGGTGCAGCCGTTCTTTTCCGGCGTTGCGCTGGACGTGACACCCCAGATCGACGACGACGGCAACATCATCCTGCACGTGCACCCGTCGGTTTCGTCGGTCGTCGAGCGCAGCAAGGACGTCGACCTTGGCACGCTGGGCAAGTACACGCTGCCGCTGGCGTCGAGCACCGTATCCGAGACCGACACGGTAGTGCGGGTGCGCGACGGCAACATCGTCGCAATCGGCGGGATGATGAAGGCGAACCGCTCGGACACGCGGGCCGGCGTGCCGGGCGCGGCCGACCTGCCCTGGCTGGGCCACCTGTTCAGCTCCACCCAGCATTCGCAGACCAAGCAGGAGCTGGTGATCCTGATCAAGTCCACGGTCGTGCATTCGCAGACCCAGCTCGATGCACTGCGCGAGGACGCGCTGCAGCGGCTGGGCGCTGCCGCCGACGCCTCCCGCCTGTGAACCCGCACCCATGTACCTGACCCATTTCGGACTGAACGCCGCGCCCTTCGCGCTGACACCGGATACCGCGTTCGCCTTCTCGTCGCGCGCCCAGCGTGAGGCGCTCGACACGCTGGTGCTGGCCGTTGACGGCGGCGAGGGTTTCATCAAGATCACCGGCGAAGTCGGCACCGGCAAGACGCTGCTGTGCCGCCGCTTTCTCGCTCACGCCGCGGGCTCGCCCGCAGAAGCACGTAATTCGGAGGCGGGCTCGCCCACAGAAGCACGTAATTCGGAGGCGGGCTTGCCCGCCGTAGCGCGCAGCGCGGAGGCGGGGTACCGCACCGCTTACATACCCAACCCATGCCTGAGCCCTCGGACACTGCTGCTGGCGATCGCGCGCGAGCTGAAGATACGGGTGGCCAACGTGAACTCCGACGGCGACATCCTGCAGGCGCTGAACCGTGCGGTGCTGCGGCTTGCCGCGCGTGGCTCGCGCGTCGTGGTGTGCCTGGATGAAGCGCAGGCGATGCCGGCTGAAACGCTCGAGTCGTTGCGGCTGCTTTCGAACCTGGAAACCGAGAAGCGCAAATTGGTGCAGGTGGTTCTGTTCGGGCAGCCGGAGCTGGACCACAAGCTGGCGCGCAACGACCTTCGCCAGTTGCGCACGCGGATCGCCTTTCACTACGAGCTGAGCGCGCTGTCGAGCGCGGAAACCGAGGTCTACCTGGCGCACCGCCTCAGGGTGGCCGGCAATCGGGGAGCAACTCTGTTCCCGGCCGATGTGGCGCGCGCGATTCACCATCACGCTCGCGGCGTGCCGCGGCTGGTCAACATCATCGCGCACAAGTCTCTGCTGCTCGCCTACGGGCAAGGCTCGGCGCGTATCACGCTGCGCCAGGTCCGCGCGGCCGCCAAGGACACACCGCAGGCGCACGGCGCCGGACTGCTGGCCCGCCTGCTGAGGCCGCGCTGGCTTCGCTTTCGAGCTGCCGCATGAGCGTGCTGAATACGATGCTGAGCGACCTGGAGCGCCGCGGCGCGCGCTCCACGCTGACGCTCGCGCCAACGGAAGCGGACCGCTTTGCGCCGCCCGCGGCGCTGCAGGACCCGCCCAAGCCCCGCGTGCGCAGGGTGCCTGCCAGGCCGGCCGTGCTGGTGGCGGCGGCCGTGGCCACGGCCGCAGCGGTGTGGCTCTGGCCCTCCTCCGCGCTGCCCCCCTTCGCGCTGCGCGCTTCGGAGGGTAACCGCGCTACCGAGGGGGCGCCCCAGGTTGCACCCGTTGCACCGCCTCCGGCGACACCGGATATCGCGGCAGCGTCCGCGGCGGTCGCTGTGCCGGTCGCGCCACCACCGACTATCGAGGCCGCGCCGACACAGCCGATGCACCCGCACACGCCGACACCCTCCTTCGCGCTGCGCGCTTCGGAGGGCAGGCCCGCCTTCGTGCTGCGCGCCTCGGAGGGCAAGCCCGGGGATGTGAGCAGCACGAAGGAGGGCCTGCCCTCCGAAGCGCGCAGCGCGAAGGAGGGCGTCGCGCAAAGTACGGCGCAAGCCGAGCTCAGGCGTGCCATCGAGCTGGTTGCGCGCGGACAAACGACCGAAGCGACCCGCTTGCTGGCCGATGCGCTGTCGCAGCGGCCGGACTGGAGCGATGCGCGCGCGACACTGGCTGCGTTGCAGGCCGAGGCCGGTGACCGGCGGCAGGCCCTTGCGACGCTGCTCGATGGTGTGCGGTTCGACCCGACCCGCTTTGCGCCCACCGCCGCCCAGCTGCAGGCGGAGCTGAACGACCCGGCTGGAGCACTGCTGGCGTTGGATCGGGTTCCGCCCGCGGCCCGTGATCAGTCCTACCACGCGCTGGCCGCTGCCATCGCCCAGCGCGCCGGCCGGCATCAAATGGCGGTCGCCGAGTACGGAGCTGCCCTCAGGTCCGTGCCGTCCAATGCGGTGGCCTGGGTCGGCCTGGGCGTGTCGCTGCAGGCCCTGGGACACGATGCCGAGGCGCTTGCAGCCTACCGCGGCGCCGCCCGCGAAACGCTCAGCGCCGAGTTGCGTCGCTTCGTGCAGTTGCGGATCAGCGCCCTGCAGGCCAGCGCGGCGCCCTAAGCGGCGGGGTCGGTTTCCAGGTACGCAATCAGCTCCGCTTGCGGCATGGGGCGCCCGAACAGGTAGCCCTGGGCCTGCGAGCAGCCGGCGCGCCGCGCCATTTCGAACTGCTCTTCGGTCTCGATGCCCTCGGCCACGACACGAGCGCCAAAATGGCGCCCGAGCGCAGTGACCGAGCGCAGGATCGCCATCGCGGCCGTGTCATTGGTCAGGCTGCGGATGAAGCCGCCTTCGATGTTCAGCCCGTCGGCGGGAAAGTCGCGCAGCAGTGTCAGGCTGCAGGAGCCGGTGCCGAACTGATCCAGCGCCACGCTGACGCCGGATTCGCGCAGGCGCTCCAGCCGGCGGATCGCCGCCTCGATCTCGGCGGGCTGGCGGCCCAGACTCGATTCGGTCACCTCGATCTGAAGCCGCCGGGCCGGCAGCCCGGTTTTCTGCAGGATCCGGGCGACCACGGTGTTCACATCCGAGCCGCGAAATTCGCGCGCCGACAGATTGACCGAAAGTCCGACCTCGCGCGGCCACGCCGCGGCGGCCGCACAGGACTGCGCCAGCATGGCTTCGCCGATCGGGACGATCAGTCCGCTCTCTTCGGCCAGGTCCACGAACTGCCCGGCCGGCAGAAGCCCGAAGCGGGGGTGCAGCCAGCGCAGCAGGGCTTCGACCCCGATCACGCGCCGGGTGCGCATGCTGACGCGCGGCTGATAATGGACCAGGAACTCGTTCGCCTCCAGCGCCTGGCGCAGATCCGACTGCAGCTGCAGGCGCCGCGTCTCGCGCTGGGCCACGACGGGGTCGAAGAACTGATAGAACCGCGTCGACGTCTCCCGCGCGAACTGCAACGCGCTGACCGCGCGCTGCATCAACGAATCGGCATCGGTGCCGTCGGCGGGGCACACCGCCACGCCCATCGTTGCGCTAAGGCGCACTTGCTGCCCTTCGATCCGCAGCGGCGCATCGACCACCTCGATCAGCTTGCGTGCCACCGGCGCGGCGTCGCTCGACGCGCGCAGATGCGTCAACACCACCGCAAACTCGCCGTCTCCGATCCGTCCGACCAGATCGCAACCCCGCACGGCCAGGCGCAATCGGTCGCCGATCAGCCGGGCTGCAAAGTCGGCCGCGCGAAACCCCATCGACCCGCGCAATGCGGGCAGCTGTTCAACCCCCACCAGCAGCACCGCGGCCGGCTCGCCGGCGGCGCCATGCTCGATCGCCACTCGCGCGAGTTGCTCCTCGAACAGCCGCCGGTTCGGCAATCCGCTCGCCGGGTCGTAGCGCTCGGCGGCCAGCGCACTGGCTTGCGCCGCGGCGCGTTCGTGCACCTCGGAGATCAGTCGCTCGCTGGTCCACGCCAGTTCGTTGTCGCGCTCCGCAATCGCCCGCTCCAGCGCAAGCAGGCGGTCGGGCCCGCCCTCGCCGTCGGTACGCCCGGTGGGCGGTCGGGCCGGATCGCTGTGCTCGGTGTCGGACGAATGCATGTTGGACGGTCCCGTTCAAATGCAGCCGCACGGCCGCGTGGACGAACCAGCTGTCGATTGTCCGAGGCGAACGGCGCGTCGGGTCGCGCAATAACGGCACATTCGGGCCGAGTTTTCGTGGCGCTGATCGCCGGGCCGGCGAAGCCCCGAATTGCCCTTCGCCTGCGGCCCAATTTGCGGCGCAGATCGCCTAACGAAGTCTCTTTTGGTGTCGAAGATCGAGGAATGGGTCGCAATCCGGCCCCAATCCGGGACCGACCCCTTGATCGTGTTTCTCGACTTCGACGGCGTGTTGCATCCGGACCCCTGTACCGAGGCGGTGCGGCTGTTCGAGAACGCGCCGCGCCTTGCCCACGCCCTGAGCGACTTTCCGCGCGCGGCACTGGTTCTGTCGACCGCGTGGCGCCAGGGCGCAACCTACGAGCAGCTGGTTGTGCTGTTACCCCCGGAACTGCGTCAAAAGGTGATCGGCGTAACCCCGAACTTCAGCGAATTCGCCTCCACCGCCGCGCTGATTCCTTACCGTCGCCAGGCCGAATGCATGCGCTGGATGCAACAGAACCGGCTCCAGGACGACGACTGGCTGGCGCTGGACGATCGGCCGAGCGGGTTCACCCCGTATTGCGAAAACCTGATCGGATGCCACCCGCAGTCCGGCTTCGACGCGAGCGTCAGCGCGCGGCTGCGCAGCGCGCTGCAACGACACTTCCAGGCACGCGGCCAGGACGTCGACCTGCTGATCGGGTAATCCCGACCCGGCTTCGCCCTTTGGGCTTCGGCGGGCAAGGCGGGCGCGGCGCTTGTGGCCAAAACCCAACGCGAAAGCGAACTCAAGGCACCGGGTATGGCGCCGCCGGGGTCGGCCAGCTATCTTCGCCGTCCTACCGTCTCTTGGACAAAGCGCGATGACCGCCAAGACGGGTGCAGCGAGCTTGCCGACGCAGGCCCTTTGCGCCGTGGGCGTCGTCTACGGCGATATCGGGACCAGCCCGCTGTACGCGGTGCAGGAGTCGTTCAATCCGGTCCATGGCATTGCGACCGTGCCCGCCAACGTGATCGGCGTGATCTCGGTGATGGTGTGGACGCTGATCACGATCGTGGCGGTCAAGTACGTGGTGCTGATCCTGCGCGCCGACAATCGCGGCGAAGGCGGAATCATGGCGCTCACCGCGCTGGCCTCGTCGGCGGTCGGGCGCCGCTCGCCGCGCTACAGAATGGTCGTCATCCTCGGACTGCTCGGGGCGGCGCTGTTCTGCGGCGACGGCGTGATCACGCCGTCGATCTCGGTGCTGAGCGCGGTCGAAGGGCTGGGCGTGGCGACGCCGGCCTTCAAGCCCTACGCGGTTCCGCTGGCGGTCGCGATCCTGACCGGCCTGTACGCCGTCCAGAAAACCGGAACGGGACGGATCGGCTTCCTGTTCGGGCCGATCCTGACCGTCTGGTTCGTGGTGATCGGAGCGGCCGGAGTTGGGAGCATCGCCCGGGCACCGCAGATCCTGGCGGCGCTGGACCCTTTCAGGGCCGTCGATTTCATGCAACGAAGCGGATTTGTCGGCTTTGCTGCGCTGGGCGCGATCGTGCTGGCAGTGACCGGGGCCGAAGCGCTGTATGCGGATCTGGGCCACTTCGGCCGGACGGCGATCCGCACCGCCTGGTTCACGCTGGTGTTCCCGTCGCTGCTGCTGAACTATCTGGGACAGGGAGCGCTGTTGCTGATCAATCCGGCGGCCGCCGACAATCCGTTTTACCGGTTGGTGCCGGCGTGGGGCGTGGTGCCGATGGTCGTGCTGGCCACTGCCGCCACCGTGATCGCCTCGCAGGCCACGATTTCGGGGACATTTTCTTTCGTCAAACAGGCGATCCAGCTCGGATACCTGCCCCGGATGCAGGTCGTTCATACATCGGCGCAGTCCCTGCACCAGGTCTACCTGCCCGACGTCAACTGGCTGCAGTTCGCCCTGGTGGCGACCGTCACGATCACGTTCGGCAATTCGAGTGCGCTGGCAGCCGCTTACGGGATCGCGGTGACGGGCACGATGCTGATCACCACGCTGCTCACGTTCGAGGTGCTTCGCTACGGGTGGAAGTACCCGCTCTGGCTGGCCATCGGCGCGACGGGCCTGTTCCTGCTGGTGGACGCCGCGTTCTTCAGCGCCAACACGCTGCGGATCGTGCAGGGCGGCTGGTTTCCGCTCGCCATCGCCGCGGTCGTCTTCTTCGTGATGCTGACCTGGAACCACGGCCGCCGCCTGGTCCGGCTGCGCCTGCAGAAGGACGCGGTTCCGCTGAAACTCGTGATCGATTCGCTGGTCGCCTCGCCGCCGCCGCGCGTTCCCGGCACCGCGGTGTTCCTGCGAGGCGAGCAGGAAGGAGCCCCGCGCGCGTTCATGCACAACCTGCTGCACAACAAGGTGCTGCACGAGCGCGTGATCTTCCTGACGGTGCACGTGCTCGAAGTGCCGTGGGTGCCTGACGAGGAAAGCGTCAAAGTGCAGTCGCTCGGGCACGGGTTCTACCAGGTCGACGTGTTCTGGGGCTTCATGAACGAACCCAACGTGCCGCACGCGCTCGCGCTGTGCCGGTCGCACGGGCTTAGCGTCGAACCGATGGAGACTTCCTATTTCCTGAGCCGCCAGCGGCTGGTTCCGGGCGCCGGACCCGGGCGCATGGCGAGCTGGCGCGAGCGGCTGTTTGCCGCGATGGTCCGAAATGCGGCCGATCCGGCCGACTATTTCAAGCTGCCGACCAACCGGGTCGCCGAGCTGGGCGCGCAGATCGAAATCTGATCTACGCGAGGTTTTCGCGCTGGGTCGAAACTTCCTCCGCAACGGTCAACGCCGCCAGGTTGCGTCGTCGGAAATCTGCCGGTAGCGTTCGGAGATGACGAAATTTGCGTCGTCAGTGCTCTTGCTGACGAAGTTCAAGCCGGCCGCGTGCGCAGGCAAACCCTGCAAGATGCAGTTTCCCTTCCGCTTCAAGTTCCACGTGGAGTAATCCGGCCGACCTTTCGCTGGCTGCAGATGCAGGCAAAGACCCTTGAGCCTCAGGATCTGGAGCAGATCGCTGCCGTGACGCTCGCACACTACGAGCAGCGCGCCGAGGATTTTCGTGCCGGCACGCGCGATCACGACGTGCGCCAGAACATCGATTCGTTGCTACGCCACATCCGGGGCGAGCCGCCGTTCACCATCCTGGACTTCGGTTGCGGACCGGGGCGCGACCTCAAGACCCTGGCCGGCCTGGGCCACACGGCGATCGGCCTGGAAGGCGCAGGCGAATTCGCCGCGATGGCGCGCGCCGACTCCGGCTGCGAAGTGTGGCAGCAGGACTTTCTGAAGCTCGATCTGCCGGGCAACGCCTTCGATGGCATCTTCGCCAATGCTTCGCTGTTTCACGTGCCGTCGCAGGAGTTGCCGCGCGTGTTGCGGCAATTGCATGCCGCATTGAAGCCCGGCGGTGTGCTGTTCAGCTCGAACCCTCACGGCAACAACGAGGAGGGCTGGAACCGCGGTCGTTATGGCGCCTATCACGACCTGCAAGCGTGGCGCCGCTTCCTGTCCGATGCGGGCTTCCTGGAACTCGAACACTTCTACCGGCCAACCGGATTGCCGCGCGAACAGCAGCCATGGCTGGCCAGCGTCTGGCGCCAACGCTGGGAGTCTGCCCCGGCAGCCCGTACCGCCGCCTAGAGTCCGGGCCCCTGAACGCGGGCCTGAGCCGCTTGCACCGCCTTGTGCAGCGCCTGCATCGGCAAGGTCACGCAGCCGTGACGGGCGGGGATCTCGCGCACCGGGCCAAACACCGCAAACTCCTGCCAGGCCTCCGGCGCAAGATCGGCGCCGGTCAGCAGCCCATCGAGCGCCACGATTGCCTGACCGATCTGCATCACATGCGCACCCGGCGCATGCAGGCCGACCAGGCTGGCGGCCGCCCGGCACAGCAGGCAGCCCTTCGTCTCGTGTGCCAGCGCTCCGATCCTGGCCCCGCTCAGCCTCAGTGCCAGGTCGATCCGGTCGCCGCAATAGGGATTGTCGAGTCGCACGACGGCATCGGCAGCGGCCAGCGTGCCGGCGCCATGGGCGGCGCGCGCCAAGGCTTTGATCGCCTCGTTGTACAGGGCCGCGTTCACGCCAGAATCCGCACCGCTTCGCGCACGCCGGCGAGCAGCGCATCCACATCATCGTCGCCGTTGTACAGCGCCAGGCTGGCGCGGCTCACGGCGTCCGTTCCCAGCGCCTGCATCAGCGGCTGGGCGCAATGATGGCCGCCGCGCAGCGCCACGCCCAGTCCATCAAGCACCTGGCACACGTCGTGCGAATGCAGACCCTCGAGCCAGAACGAAACGACCGGCACGCGGTCGCGCGCATCGAGCGGACCGGCCAGGTGCAACCGGGGCACCGCGAGCAGGCCCTCGATCAGGCGCGCGGTCAGACCCGCCAGCCGGCGCTCGATTCGGGGCCAGTCCTGCCGGCTCATCCAGGCCAGCGCCTCGCCCAGTCCGACGGCCTGGGCCACGGGCGGCGTGCCCGCTTCGAAGCGCCGGGGCGGCGCGGCGTAGTCGGCGCGCTCCAGGGTCACCCGCTCGACCATGCCGCCACCGGTCGCGGACGGAGGCATCGCATCAAGGAGCTCGCCGCGGCCCCACAGCACGCCAACGCCGCCAGGTCCGTAGCATTTGTGCCCGGAAAATACATAGAAGTCCACGCCCAGCGCGCGCACGTCGACCGGTCCGTGCGGAGCGCGCTGCGCCCCGTCCAGCAGCACGTGCGCGCCGACTGCACGCGCCTGCTCGACCACCGGCCCCACGTCGGTGACGGCTCCGGTCACATTGGAGGCGTGCGTCAGCGCGATCAGCCGGCAGCGCCGGCCCACAAGGGCCCGCAGCCCACTCAGATCCAGGCGGGCGCCGGCGCCCAGCGGTACGAACCGCAGGCCGACCCCCGCGCGATCGCGCAGCTGCTGCCACGGGATCAGGTTGCTGTGGTGCTCGGCCACCGAGACCACGATCTCGTCGCCCGGCTTGCACAGGTGTGCGTACGCCTGCGCGACCAGGTTCAACGCGGCCGTCGCCCCCGACGCGAAAACGATCTCGTCAGGGTGGGCGGCATTGAGGAACTGCGCAACCTGACCGCGCGCGCGCTGATACGCGAGCGTCGCTGTCTGCGCCAGCCGGTGGCCGGCCCGCAGTACATTGCCGCGCGCGTACCGCTCGTGCTGCACCATCGCATCGAGCGCCGCCTCGTGGATCTGGCCGGTTGCCGCGTTGTCGAGGTAGTGCAGTGTCCCGCCCGCCTGAGCCAGCAACGGAAACTGACGGCGCAGCGCTGCCGTTTCATCGCTCATCGCTGCTGCGCCCGGTCCAGTTGCTCCGGGGTATCGACATCCACGAAGATCGCGTCGGTGTCGAACGGCACGGCGCGAACAGTGGAGGCGAACCGCTCGATCAGCCCGCGCGCGCCGATATCGCCGCTGAGCGCGCCCAGAGCGGAGAAGAAACTCTTCGGCCACAGCACAGGGTGGCCGCGCCGGCCATCGCGGACCGGAACCACGATCATCGGCGCAAGCGGATCGAAGGCCTCGATCAGCCGGTCGATGTGGGCCGCGACTATCCATGGCATGTCGCCCAGCTGCACCAGAGCCGCATCGATCGACTGCGGCAGCATCGCCACCGCGCACCGCAGGGAGCTCGCAAGTCCCGCAGCGTATTGCGGATTGTGAACCACCGTCACCGGCTTGGATGCCGGAACCGCCTCGAGCGCGGCTTCGACACGATCGGCCTGCCAGCCGGTCACCACCACGACCTGCGTGCAGCGTGAATTCAGTGCGGCACGCACCGCGCGCTCGATCATGGTTGCTCCGTCGACCTCGCACAGCAGTTTGTTGCGCCCCTGCATCCGGCTCGACGCGCCGGCCGCCAGCACCAGAGCGGTGATACGACTGCTCACGGGCTGTTGTCGCGATAGCGCTCTTGCACGATCTGGGCCAGGATGGCGACTGCGATCTCGCTGGGCGATCGGCCGCCCAACGCCAGTCCGACGGGCGCGTGAATGCGCCCGACCCGATCGCCCAGGCCGTGCTCGCTCAACCGCTGGACGCGCTTGGCGTGCGTGCGCGTGCTGCCGAGCGCTCCGATGTAGAAGGCCGGGCTGCTCAGCGCTGCAACCAGCGCCGGATCGTCGAGTTTCGGATCGTGCGTCAGCGTGACCACCGCGGTGCGCGCATCCGGTCCGAGCCGCGCCATCGCTTCCTCGGGCCATTCATTGCTCAGCGAAACGCCCGGAAAACGCTCGGCGCTGCCGAATGCACGGCGCGGATCAATCACCGTCACCTCGAATCCGGCCAGCGCCGCCATCGGCGCCAGCGCCGAGGCAATATGCACCGCGCCCACCATCAGCAGCCGCGGCGGGCCGGCATACACCCGCACGAACAGGTCCTCGTCGTGCGGAAGCGCTCCGCTGCGTTCAACCCGGACGCTGTGGCCGATCGCGGCCAGCAGCTCGGCGCTCAGCGCCAGGTCGCCGCGCGACGTGTCGCCCTCGACCAGCGCCTGGCAGCCGTCGCTCAGCCGGGTCACCAGCGCCAGCGCGGCCCGCCCGGATCCGGCGGCCGCCAGTCGCTCCAGGATATCCCGCCTCATTCGACCCGCTCGACAAACACATCGACCTCGCCACCGCAGGCCAGGCCCACCTCCCACGCCTGCTCGTCGCTGACGCCAAACCGCATTCGGCGCGGACGTCCGTCGCCGATCACCGATTGCGCCTCGTGTATCACGGCGGCCTCGATGCACCCTCCCGAGACCGAGCCCACGAACTGCCCGGTACTGTCGACGGCCAGGTGGCTGCCCGCCGGTCGCGGCGACGAGCCCCACGTACGCACGACGGTCGCCAGCGCCACACCTCGGCCCTGGCCACGCCACTGACGGATCTGCCGGAAGATCTGGTCCGATTCGAGGTCCA
>Ga0137418_10001945_pt1 | contig 18950 bp, 16 predicted proteins | sample CZODoug3_1_2_16f_FD_122242 | JGI IMG/M metagenome (GOLD analysis project Ga0137418, IMG submission 122242) | Vadose zone soil fungal communities from Angelo Coast Range Reserve, California, USA - CZODoug3_1_2_16fungal (Hybrid Assembly) | ecosystem: Environmental > Terrestrial > Soil > Vadose... | reverse complement strand
TATTTATTCTACCCGCGATTGATGACGCAACCCGTACGCGCCCGCACAGGCAAAGTGCGCGATGTGTGGGGACCCGGCCGACCGCTCACCCAAACTACCGCAACGATTTGAATGCCGCGCGGAGTTCTGCAACGAAGAGTTCCAACGCGGCGAAGGGGCCGCCCTTGTCAACATTGTTAATAAACGAGTTTGGGATACGCGCGCTCCGCCCAATTCTTCGGGGCTGTGTAACGGGATTTTCGGTCAGGTCCAACGTAGGGCCACGCCACCTCCGTAGAAAGTAGCGTGTCGAAATCTTTCGGCTTTTATATCACGATGCCTGACCGTGTGCGCAAGTGTTCTCTGGGCCTCTGAATCATGCTTGAAGCGCGCCATAGCCGGAGTTTCCTTCACAAGCTCAGGATGACGCAGCGAACTTGGGAAGAGAGATTGACATCCATCCGGTTCGCTCGGATGATGTCGTGCACTAGGAGCACGTCATGCCGAAACAGCGTCAAAAAGCAGACCCGAAACCCAGCCGTCCGCAAATTCCCGGCTACGGAATGCCGAAAAGTACAAAAGGACTCCTTTCCTGGAAGTGGGCCGAGCAGCGGCTGCGGAAGAGTCACAACTACTGGATCACCACCGTAAAGCCGGACGGCTCTCCCCACACCATGGTGGTTTGGGGCCTATGGCTGGATGGAGCTTTCTTGTTCAGCACGGGCAGTCAGTCGCGCAAGGCCCGGAACCTCGCTGAAAATCCGCGATGCGTGGTTTGCACCGAGCAAGCGGAGGAGGCGGTGGTGGTCGAAGGCGTCGCTGAGATTGCAGAGGTGCCCGTCCGCCGGGTGTTTCTCAAGAAGTACAAACCCAAGTACAACTTTGACATGTCGGGAATGGAGCAGGACATTCTCTCCATGAAAGAGCCGGTGTTTGCGGTTCGCCCGCGCCTGGTCTTCGGACTGTACGAGAAGAAATTCATGGAAAGCGCCACCCGCTGGAGGTTCAAGGCTAGCCACGAACCCCGTTAGGAGCGAGATCGACCTGACAGTGCGGTACAACCCGCGAACCTTAGCTCCCTGGCTCCGAGTCAAATGTAGGAGTCCCCTTCGCCTCCGCAAGATCATTCGCAAGCGAATGATCCTGCCGCGCTCAGAGGCTGTGACTAAATTTAGTTTTCGTTCTCTGCCATCGAGATTTGGTAGTTCCGCGATGGATCGTACTGTCGATCCGTCGTGGGCGTGGGGCGAGGGCCGAGTTTTTTGCAACCTCGCCACCGGTATAGCGTTTTGGTTCTTGCTGTTTGCTTACTTATCGCAGCAGTGCCGGGCCGAAGTGCAGCACGTTGTACGCCAGTGCGCACCACAACGCCACACACTTGATCTTGGACAGTCCGCGTACCGTGATTTGCGTTAACCCGCGATAGCTGCGCAGATCCGCATTGACGGTTTCACTCGTCGCCGCCCTTTGCCGATAAATTTCTTTACCCTCCGCACTCGCCATGCGCCGCTTCCACGCCAGAACCGCCTCGCCGTCGCCCGGCTTCGGTTCCAGTTCGCGGCCGCGCCGATGCAAGTTTCGGGCCGGCTTCGGCGGCACGAACAGTTCTACCCCCTGCTCGTGCGCGTGCTCGATGTCGGCGCCGGCACCGGCACCTATGGCGGCGACATCATCGACTGGCTTCCCGACCAAAACGGGGCGGTTATGATGACGCGCCACTATCTGCCCGATGATCACCTCGGTACCCACCTGGCGTCGAGCGAACAAGGCCTGGGAGTGGATCGGATCGACACACGAACGCTCGCGGTCAGACGCATCGAGCCACCCCGAGGCGAGGCGGTCGCATACTTCACCGACGGGCACGGCGCCGTGCGCATCATGAGTGTGCACACCTCCTGGGGCTGGCACCAGGAAACACCCGTGGTCACGCATCTGTATCGATCGCCCGGATCGCGCCAGTGGCAGACCCTGGCGACCTACAACGTGTCCGATCACAGCGGATTCAATCTGTATGCCGTCGACCGCGATCTCAACGTGGCGTACGGCTTCAAGAAGAAGGACGGCCGCAAGGCCCTGTACTCAATTGCCTTGGACGAATCACGGCGCGAAGAGCTCGTCTACGCGCGCCCCGACGCGGACATCGATCAACTGATCCGTGTCGGACGCCACCGGCGTGTAGTCGGCACGTCCTTCGCCCTGCAGAGGCGCGGGGCCGAGTACTTCGCTCTCGACATTGCACAGTTGTTGACTTCGCTGGCCCAGTCGCTCCCGCAACCCACTTCTCTGCAGATCACGGACGCCAGCGTGGATGAGAACAAGATGCTGCTCTTTGCAGGCAGCGATACCCGCCCGGGTGCTTATTACATACTCGACCGTCAGGCCAATCATCTCGATACGTTTCGCGTCGCGCGAAGTCAGCTCGAGGGCGTGGCTTTGGCCGAAGTCAGGCCGGTGACTTATCAGGCATCCGACGGCATCGCGATCCCGGGGTATCTGACATTGCCCCCGGGGCATGAGAGCGCCAAGGGCCTGCCAGCCATCGTCATGCCGCACGGTGGCCCCAGCTACCGCGATGAGTGGGGATTCAACTGGCTCTCGCAGTATTACGCCGCGCGTGGCTTCGCGGTCCTGCAGCCCAACTTCCGCGGCTCGAGCGGCTATGGGGAGGAATGGCTGGCGAAGAACGCCTACCGGTCCTGGCGCATTGCCGTCGCAGACGTCCTCGATGCCGGCCGATGGCTCGTGCGCGAAGGCATCGCCGACTCGAGCAAACTCGCCATCGCGGGCTGGTCGTACGGCGGCTATGTCGCCCTGCAATCCGCCGTGGTCGATCCCACGGTGTTCAAGGCCGTGGTCGCCATTGCCCCGGTCACCGACTTACCGGCGCTCAAGGAGGAACGCCGCCGTTGGTCGAACTTCAACCTGGTGAGCGATTACATCGGCAATGGACCCCATACGCACGAAGGGTCGCCGGCAGAGCACGCGGACAAGATCAAAGTTCCAGTCATTCTCTTTCATGGCGGTTTCGACGACAGTGTGCGCATCGAGCAGTCAAAGCTCATGGCGGCACGCCTGGCCGCCGCCGGCGCCAAGTGCGAACTCATCACCTGGGACAATCTGGATCACGAGCTCGTTGATTCGAGTGCGCGTGCGCAAATGCTGCGCAAGAGCGATGAATTCCTGCGACAGTCTCTGGGCCTCTAACGCGTCGCTACGGCTACGAGACCGCCGCGCGCGGCTTCAGCCTGGCCAGTGTCAGCACCAGTACTGTCGCTATGAGGAAAAATCCTGCCCCGGCCGTCAGTGCGATTGCCGGTCCAAGCCCTGCGGCACTGCCGTACCCTCGATCACTGACCAACGCCACGGAGGTGGGGCCGAGTCCCGCGCCGAGCGCGACATTCAGGAAGAAACTCACCGCCATCGCGAAGCCGCGTTGCCGGTTCGGCACCACGTCCAGTATCGAGGAGAAGCCGCAGGCCGTGACGATTCCCGACAGGGCGAAGTACAGTGGCACGGCGGCCATCACGATCCTGACTTGCGCGGCATCGATGGCCCAGCACACCGGCAGGGCGAGGAGGCTCGAGATGAGGCAAACACCCAGTTTGCGCGACCAGCGGCCGCCGCGGCCGACCCGGTCCGAGAGCCAGCCCCCGAGCAGGACGCCGCCCCCGAAGCCGATTGTCAGCAGCAACCCGAGCTGCAGGCCTACCTGAGCCGCATCGCGGCCAAAGTCGCGGATCAGCAGCGTCGGCGCCCAGGCGCCGACTGCGTTGTCGACGAGCGATGCGGTCGCCACGACGAGGTAGATCGGCGCAACGCGCCACAGCGCAGCGTGCCGACCCGATGCGCCGCCGGCACCGGATGCATCCGCTGCGATGGCGGCTCGCCGTTGCGGCTCGCGGATAGCCAAAATTGCGAGCGACCACAGGAGGCCCGGCGAGCCGATCACCAGCAAGACGAGCCGCCAGGGCGCAATTACCGCGATCGGTGTTCCGGCGAACACCCCCGCTGCGACGAGCTGCAGCGCGCCCCCGCCGATCAGGATCGAGGCGCCGTTGCCGATCGCGATGCCACTCAGATAGCTGCCTACGGCCAGACCGCGGCGCGAGGCGGGGAAATAGTCACTGATCAGGGAGATGGCGGACGGTGACAGCACCGATTCGCCGAGTCCGACCACGACGCGCGCCGCGAATAGCTCGCCGAAGCTGTGGGCGAACCCGCACGCCACCGTGCCGATGCTCCACACGACTACACCAAAGAAGATCAGGTTGCGGCGCGAAGTCCGATCGGCGAGCAGTCCGAAGGGGATCCCGGCGATGCCATAGACAACGGCAAAGGCAGTTCCGAGCAGCAGACTGACTTCGGTATCGCTGATGAGCAAATCGCGCCGGATAGGATCGACGAGCAGGCTCAGCACCTGTCGGTCCGTGTACGACAGGATCGCGGTGCCGACCAGGATCGCGACGACCGTCCAGGCGTAGGAACGCCGCGGGTAACCGGCATCGTCGTCCGCAGAGTTGCCGGACGTCGAGGGCTCCCCATGCGCAGCCATTTGCCCTGGTCCGTTAGAACCTGTATGCCGCATCCACTCCGATCGTCCGCGGCAGGTTGGTCGCGATGCGGTTGAAGATCGGGACGTTCGCGGACAGCGCGCCGGTGTCACTCAGCAGAGCCTTCTTGTTCGTGAGGTTGTCCACGAACAGCGCTGCCGACCAGCTCTTATCCTCGACTCCCAGCCGCAGGCCGGCGAGGTCATAGGACGGGAGCGTATTGCGGGTGAAAGTGATGTCCTCGATCGAGCCAACGTAACTGTTATTGAGTCGCGCGACGAAGCTCATTGTGCCCGCGAGCGGCCTGCGGTATGTCAGGCTGGTGTTCGCCGTCGCTTGCGGAACATCCAGAAGACGTTGTCCGGCGACGACACCCGCGAGGGGCACGTCCGTCGTGTTGGTCGCGCGCGTGTAGCTGCCATTTTGCGACAGCACCAGGCCCGGTGCGAGGATGAGCCCGATCTCAAGCTCCGCACCGTAGGCCCGCGCCTTGCCGGCGTTCGCGGTGAACTTGAAGCCGCAACCCGGGGCGACCTGCTGCTGCACGCTGGACCAGTCGATGTAGAACAGGTCCCCGGCAATCGAGACGCGTCCGCCCAGAAACCGGAGCTTCTCACCCAGCTCGTAATTCCACACGCTGTCCGGCCCGAATTGCGTAGGAGCGTTGGCCGGGCACGGCGGGGACGGGATCGGCGAATTAGGCCCACCGGGGCGGAAGCCCTTGGAGATGGTGCCGTAGAGCGTCGTGTTGTCGTCGGGAATGTAGGCGAGGTTCAGCTTCGGCGTGACACCCGAGTTGGACGCGTGCCCGAAGAGCGGGGCACTGGTGCCGCTGGCGGAAACCCCGCTCACACTGGTCACCGAATTGCTGCGATAGCTGTAGTACCGTGCCCCGACGGTCGCCTTCAGGGACCTCGGCAACTGATACGACACCTCGCCGAATGCTGCGTACTGGTCGATGTCGACCTTGCGATGATTGTCCGCGAGGTTGGTCGTGCCGAAGTCGGCGTTGAATCCGTTGTTGGTAGCCGGGTAGAAAGAGTAGACGTGGGATGTCGCTCCGTAGCCGGCCCAGTACCCGCCGGCCAGCCACTGCAGCGGCCCGCTGCCGGTCGAGGTGAGGCGCAATTCCTCGCTGTACTGCCGCGTGTAGTCGTCCTCGGTAATCGTTCCGGCACCGAGCCCAAAAAAAGTGCCGCCTCCCTCGGTCACCGTGGCCGTGCTCGAGAACGGCCAGGCCGCCGGAGGGCCGAAGAACCCGCCGATGAAGAACTGCATGGCCTCGGAAATGTCCTGGGTCTGGTTCTGTTGGCGGTCCCAGTCGGCCGAGGCGGACACGAGCTGGAAGGAGTCGAAGTTGTATTTCAGGGTCAGCGTGTACAGGTTGAACCTGTCCGAGAAGGGCTCCGCCACGTCGAACGGCTGGTAGTGCGCCTGGTTCAGCGGCGGACCATCGATGGTGCTCGGGCCGTCCTGGGTGATCTCCTGGTGCATGTACCCGACCGTGGCGCTGAAGCGGTCGTTCGGCTGGGCGAGCAGAGAGGCCCGCCCGCCGCGCAGCTCTTCCAGGTTGGAACGCGGGAACAGCGCCACCGCCGGGGTGGCCGCGACGTTACCGCGCGCGGTACTGTTGTTGACCTCGATGGGGAAGGGGCTCAGTACCACGCGGTCGGTCCAACCGTCGATGCGCTTGTCCGTGCCGACGAGTCGTAGCGCGATCACGTCCTGCATCAGAGGCACGTTCAGGATGAGGTTCTCGGTGTGGTTGAACCCGCCACCGGATGTCCCGGAGCCGATGCCCTCGAGGTTCGCCGCGAAAGCCCGCGGGTCCGGTTGGTTGGTCACGAGCTTGATCGTGCCGCCCATCGACCCTGCGCCGTACAGCGTGCCCTGTGGCCCGCGCAGCACCTCGACGCGATTGAGGTCAAAGAGGCTCGGGTCGATCACCGTCTTGCCGTTCTGGGCCATCGCGGCCGGCGTCAGGGCGGCGTCATCGAGGTAGAAACCAACGGTGGGCGACTCGCCACCCGTCGAGGTCAGGCCGCGCATCTCAAACTCCGTTTGCCCGGGACCGGAGGTCTTGAAGGAGATGCCGGGCACCTGTTGCGCGAGGGTGAGCATGTCCGTCACGCCCGCGGCCTGCAGGGCAGTCCCTTCGATGGCCGTCACGCTGATGGGAGTTTTCTGGACGGTTGATTCGCGCTTCTCGGCGGTGACGACCACCTCTTCAAGAGTCTGTGCCGGCGGGCCAGCGGCTGCCGTGCCGGAGCCGGACTGCGCAGCGCCCTGGTCCGCCCGAGCTGTGCCTGCGAGCACGCAGGCGCCAATTATCGTCGCGCCGACCAATGTCGCGCCAAGCGCAGCCCGCAGGCTGCGCGCAATGCGCGCGATCATACCCAAGAGAATTCGCTCCGCCGTCATGGTAGCTCTCCCCGTGTGAGCGGCTGGCAATGGAGCGGCGTATGCCCGCGACCATTGGTGCCGCGTTATTTACTCAGGCGCGGACGTCGTCGGCCGCGACACCAATGGCAGCGCATTCGAGTTGTACTTCATGATCGCGCCGTGCCGCCCCGTCCGGTCACGCTCGAGTTGGTAGACGTCCCCCTTCGGACCCCGGCGGCGGTCCGTCACCGACGCGATGGCTGCCCGATCTTCGGTCTGGAGGCGCCATGCGTCAATGCGCGCGTGAGCCGGCAGGTGAGCCGCGCTCGTGGCGCCGACGATAGCCGCAGCAACCTGCGGCAAGTCGAGCACGGCCCGGGTTGCCACGGAGGCGATGTCGGAGCGGTGCTTGCGCGCAATGTCCGCAAGGACCGCCAACAACTCCTGGAACAGCGCCCAGCCTCCGAAGTCATCGATGATCAGCTTGTATTTGATCAGGGACCGGTTCGCAAGTGCGGCGGCGGGCTCTGGCCGGCCAAGCCAGTGCTCCGATAAAAATCCGCCGGCCACGGTTCCGTAGCACAGCAGCGCTATGTCGTGATCGCGGCAGCAAGCCACCATGGTCGCTCGTGGCCGGTCGTCGAGGAGTGAATACTGGAGCTGGTGTGCGACGACGGGCACGCCCGCGGCGAGCAGCTCTTCGAGATGCAGCGTATCGAAATTGGTCACACCGAGACGCGCGATCTTGCCTACGCGTTGCAGTCGATCCAGCTCGAGAGCCGTTTCCACGTAGCGCGGCAGGGCGAAGTCCCACCAGTGAAGCTGCACGAGGTCCAGACACTCCATGCCGAGCCGTGTCAGGGATCGATCGATGACGGCTTCGACGCAGCGGCGGTCCAGTGTCTGCAACTCGGACAGATCGGGCACGAACTTCGTGTGCACCTGGACCTGCCCGGCCAGGGAGGGGTAGGCGCGACGGAAGGAACCAATCAGTGCTTCGACGCCGGTGTAGATGTCGGCGCAGTCGAAGGTCGTGATGCCGGCCTCGACGAACCGCGCCATGTCTTTCACCGCCTGCCCGGAATCGATCGCGCCGTGGCCGCCAGCCAGGTGCCAGCCGCCCTTGATGAGGCGGGACACCGAGTAGCCGCGGGGGAAGGAATACCTGGGGATCACTTGGTGCGGCCGTCGGGCGGCGTGACCGCCGTCACGTCGGAACGGCGAAAACGCCGCCGCCCGATGCGCGTGATCCGGAACCGAGTAGGGCAATTCGGGTCCGGGCAGGCGATCTCTGCGTCCGTCGACATCCAGTCATGTGGATCGGTCATCCGCTGCTTGGCCGGGAGCAGCGGCAGCAGTGCGGCGAGGGAGTAGAGGGAGAATCCCTGCCCGGGAGGGAGCTTGAGCATTTCGCCATGGAGCTCGAAGTAGTCACCCAGGCGCGCACCGCAGTAGATCGGCCGATCCGCCGGACCGACGACCTCCACCCTCAGGTCGTAGAGCTCGAAGCCGACATCGTCGGAAGCCGACGCGGGCGATTCGTTGGTCATGGCGCGAAAGAGTACTCCGGACCTTTGGTTTTAAAAACAAGTCGAGGGCCTGCCGACTTGCAGGCCTGAATACGGCCGCGTAGAGTCTCATTTGTCTCAGGTGTCCCTGGGGAGCAAAGGCGCCCCTGGGGTGAAACGGGAAGCCGGTGAGCATTCGTCAGATGAATGCAATGCCGGCGCTGCCCACGCAACGGTAAGCGAGCCCGAGACCGCGACAGACCACTGTGCTGCGAGCACGGGAAGGTGCGGTCTCAAGGATAACGATCCACTCGCAAGCCCGGAGACCGGCCGAGACACGCATGGGCGGCTCGCGCTGGGCGATGCCAGACCGTGTGCGAACCCTCCGGTATCGCACCTGCTCTGTCTCCTCCTTCCCTGTCGCTCTGGACCAACCCCATCGCGCGTGGAGCGCGTGCAGGAGTTGACAGGTGAGGCTTCCATTCGTCGCGGCGGTGCTCGTTGCCGGCTGGCCGCTGGTGTGCATTGCCCAAGAAAACGTCTCCGATCTGAATCAGGTGATCGTCACCGCATCGCGCAGCTCCGAGCCCCTGGAGAGCGCGGTTGCGTCGGTGACGCTCATCACGCGGGCCGATATTGACCGGCTCCAACCTCATTCCGTCGATGAGATGTTGACGGGTCTGGTTGGCATGTCCATCTCCAACAACGGAGATCTCGGCAAGGCAACCTGGGTCCTGGTCCGCGGCACGAATGCCAATCACGTGCTGGTGTTGATCGACGGGATCAAGATCGGGTCGGCAACCTCCGGAAGCGCCGCCTGGGAGCAGTTGCCGGTGGAGCAGATCGATCACATCGAGATCGTGCGCGGTCCGGCGTCCAGCCTGTACGGATCCGAGGCGCTCGGGGGTGTGGTGCAGATCTTCACGCGCCACGGCGCACCGGGTGCTCCCGATCTGCCATCACTCAAGTTGAGCGGTGGCAGTCATGGCACCTCTCAGGGCGAGGCCGGGTACTCCGGCAGCGGCGGCAATGCCTGGTACAACGTGAGCTCCAGCGGCCTGTATACCAACGGCATCCCGATCTGCGTCGCCAACGCCCCGCTGACGGCAAACTGCTACACGAGCACTCCGCAGCAGGGATATTGGAGCGGGTCTGCAGCGCTCAGCGGCGGGTATCGCTGGGCCAACGCCAGCGCGACGCTGGATTTCCTGCGGGCCGACGGCGACACCAGGTACGACGGCAACAGATTCAGCGGCGATGAATCACGCGTCGTCCAGCAGGCGCTCGGCGGAACTCTCACCCTGCGGCCGCTCGCGCCGCTCACCATCACCCTCACCGCCGGTCAGAGTCTGGATCGGAGCCAGCAATACTTCAGCGGTACGCCGGATGGGTTCTTCAACACCCGGCGCGATACGTTCTCCTGGCTCAACCAGCTGTCGCTGACGCCGGGGCAGAAATTCCTGGCGGGTGCGGATTTCGAGCGCGACCTCATCGCGAGCGATACGCACTACGCCGTGCAGTCACGCAACGATACGGGTGTGTTCGGGCTCTATCAATGGTTCCCGGGCCATCAGGAGCTGCAGCTGTCGGGGCGCTACGATCACAATCAGCAATTTGGAGACCACTACACCGGCTGCGCCCGCTGGGCTTACCGCTGGGGCGATGCCCTGCGCGTGACCGCATCCTATGGCACCGCGTTCAAGGCGCCGACGTTCAACGATCTGTATTTCCCCTTCTTTGGCGATCCAACGCTGCGACCGGAAACCTCGCACAGCACCGAAGTGGGCGTCAACGGCCGCTGGAGCCTCCTCAGCTGGGCCATCAACGCCTACCAGACGCAGATCAACGACCTCATCGAATACAACCCGGTGACCTTCGGCGCGGCCAACATCAACCGTGCGCGGATCCGGGGGCTCGAGACTCAGCTCGCCGCCCACCTGCAGGAGTGGCACGCACAGGTACAGGTGACCTTGCTTGATCCGCGCGATACCGGGGCCAACTACGGTGAGCTGCTGCCGCGGCGCGCGCAGTACACGGCACGCCTGGATCTGGACCGTGACATCGGGGACTTGAGTGTCGGCGCGACGCTGTTCGAGAGCGGACCGAGCTTCGAGGACCCCGCCAACACCCAACGGCTCGGCGGGTACGGAACGCTCGATGTGCGTGCTGCCTGGCGCTTGCAGTCCCGCTGGGAATTGCAAGCGCTCCTCAAGAACACGATCAACAGGGATTACGAGACCGCGCTGTACTACAACCAACCCGGACGCAGCGCCTACCTGACGCTGCGCTACGTGCCCGTCAAATCCTAGTCAACGAGGAGCATCAGCCATGTTTGCGCCAAATCCGAGACGGTTCGCATTGTTCGCTCTGCTGGCGTTGTCGATGGCCGCGACGCGTTTTGGGCACGTAGGCAGCGTGTGGCTGCCGCCCGACGCCTCCTGGGCCGTGTTCTTCCTCGGCGGCTTCTACCTCGGGCGCGAATGGCGCTGGGCACTCGGGGCGCTGCTCATCGACGCCGTAGCCGTCGACTGCCTCGCCGTCCGCAACTACGGCGTCAGCAACTACTGCGTGACCCTCGCCTACTGGTTCATCGTACCGGCGTACTCGGTGCTGTGGCTGGGGGGTGCCTGGCTGCGCCGACATTATCAGCAGGTTCCGCTCGATCTTGCCCGGCTGCTCGCGAGCCTGATGGGTTCCGTTACGGTCTGCTACCTGCTCACCAACGGGAGCTTCTACTGGCTGGGAGGTCGCATCGAGCACCCGGATCTCCTCGGCTGGTGGTCGAACTTCACGCGCTGGTACGCGCGCTTCCTGATGGTCCCATGCATGTATGTGGGGTTCGCGGCGCTGTTACACGTCGCGTTTACCCATCGTTCGCACTCCGCCGCGCCGCAGCACGTGCGCTGAAGGCGCCGTGCATCCTCCGTTGATTTTTGCAGGAGGTCTCATGAGCGTTACCGGAAGCGATGAGCGGCAACCCGGCGATGATCCCGAGGCGCGCCATCGCGCTCGCATGCAGCGCAGGAAGGCGGTTGTGGACGCGCGCATTGCGGCGGCGACCGAGCAACGCGGCGTGCTGCTGGTCCTCACGGGCAACGGCAAAGGAAAGAGCTCGTCCGCATTTGGCATGGTCGCCCGCGCCCTCGGCCATGGCATGCAAGTCGGCGTCGTGCAGTTCATCAAAGGCAAGTACGCGACCGGAGAGAAAGCCTTCTTCCGGCGCTTTCCCGAAGTCAGCTACCACGTGATGGGCGAGGGCTTCACCTGGGAAACGCAGGACCGTGAGCGCGATGTGCGTGCCGCGGCGGCGGCCTGGGAAGTCGCCGCCGGCATGCTGCGCGAACCGGCATATGCGCTGGTCGTGCTCGATGAGCTGAACATCGCGCTGCGCTACGACTACCTGGCGCTGGCTGCGGTGCTCGAGGCGCTGCGCTCGCGCCCCCCAGCGCAGCACGTGGTGATCACCGGTCGCGGTGCAGCCGCGGAGCTCATCGAGGCGGCCGATACAGTCACGGACATGCGCGTGGTGAAGCACGCCTTTGAGGCCGGCGTGCGCGCGCAGCGCGGCATCGAGCTGTGAAGCGGCGGCAGTGGCGATGACTGCATCGGTCGCGGCGCTGTTCATTTCCGCCCCGGCGTCGGGTCAGGGGAAAACCACCGTTGTCGCTGCGTTGGCGCGCCACGCCGTTCGCAGCGGGCGGCGTGTGCGCGTCTTCAAGACCGGGCCGGACTTCATCGATCCCATGATTCTCGCGCGCGCGGCGGGTCAGCCGGTCTACCAGCTCGATCTTTGGATGGGAGGCATCGGCCACTGCCGCGATCTGCTCTACCAGGCTGCACGGGGGGCTGACCTGGTGCTTGTCGAGGGGGTCATGGGGCTCTATGACGGGAATCCCTCGAGTGCGGATCTCGCGCAGAGGTTCAACCTGCCGGTCGCGCTCGTCATCGACGGCAATGCGATGGCGCAGACCTTTGGCGCGGTGGCTCTGGGTCTCAAGCAGTATCGCCCGGACCTGACCATTCACGGCGTGCTGGCCAATCGAATCGCCGGCGCGCGCCATGCCGCGATGCTCGCTGAGAGTCTGGTCGGGCCCGCCGCAACGATCCGCTTCCTCGGCGCGCTGCCGCGGGATGACGCGCTCGCCATTCCCGACCGACACCTCGGATTGGTGCAGGCCGAGGAGATCGCGGATCTCGACGCCCGGCTGGACCGCGCGGCGGAAGCGATCGCGACGACGCTGCGTCTGGATGAGATTGCCGCGGTGCCCTTTGAGGGCGAAGCCCAAGTCGCATTGCCGGCCCTCCTTGCCGGGACACGCATTGCGGTCGCGCGGGACGCGGCGTTTTCCTTTACCTATCCGGCCAACCTCGCCTTACTGCAATCGATGGGCGCCTCCCTTACCTTCTTCTCGCCGCTGCGGGATGAATCGCTGCCGCCGGTCGATGCCATCTACTTGCCCGGAGGCTATCCGGAGCTGCACGCCGAGCGCCTGGCCGGAAACCACGCCCTCCACCAGGCGCTCCGTACGCATGTGCAGGCAGGCAAAGCGCTGCTGGCCGAATGTGGCGGAATGATGTTGCTGTTCGAGCATCTGACCGATCTGCACGGCAGACGTCACGCGATGGTCGGGCTGTTGCCGGGGGAGACCTGCATGCTCTCGACGCTGCAGTCGCTGGCCCTGCAGGCGGTGGATTTTGACGGGGGTGAATTGCGCGGCCACAGCTTCCATCATTCGCGCCTGAGCACACCGCTGTCGCCGGCGCAGTACGGGAGGACGCAACGCGGTGGCCGGGGCGAGGCGCTCTTCCGGCAACAAGGGTTGACAGCGACCTACATTCATTTCTACTGGCCGTCCAACCCGCGCGCCGCCGCGCGGTTGTTCCTGACCTCATGAGCAGCTGGTGCGTGACCGTGTTGGCATTGGGCCTCGACTGGTGGCTCGGCGAACCGCGACGCTGGCATCCGCTCGTCGGCTTCGGGGCCTATGCTCAGGCGCTCGAGCGTTGGCTCCACGTGCCTGGTGAGGCCGAAGGCGGCCGAGCGGCGAGAGATCCCGGGCGCGGCGCCGTGGCCGCGTGTCTAGCCGTGCTGCCGGCGGTCGCGCTCTGCGCCGCTCTCTGCCGCGTACCGGTGATCGGTACGGCGCTCATCGTGTTAGTGCTATACGGTGTCGTCGGTCATCGCAGCCTCTACGATCACGCGCACGCCGTCCAGCAGGCTTTGGACCGCGGCGAATTGGCCGAGGCTCGCCGGCGGGTCGGACTCATGGTCAGCCGCGAGACCGCCGACATGAGCGCCACGCGCGTCGCGGGTGCTGCGGCCGAGTCGGTTCTCGAGAACGGCAACGATGCGCTATTCGGTGCGCTGTTCTGGTTCGCGGTCGCCGGAGCCCCTGGCGCTTTGCTGTATCGGTTGGTCAACACGCTGGATGCCATGTGGGGGTATCGCACGCCGCGCTATCTTCATTTCGGTTGGGCCGCAGCGCGCTGCGATGACGTGCTCAATTTCATTCCCGCCCGCCTTACTGCATTGACCTACGCGCTTGCCGGCAATTTCCGGGCGGCGCTGCGCTGCTGGGGACAGCAGGGGGTCTTGTGGGACAGCCCGAACGCGGGACCCGTCATGGCCTCGGGCGCTGGTGCGCTGCAGCTGCGGCTCGGGGGCGGAGCGTTCTACCACGGACACTGGCGTGTACGGCCCGAGCTGGGGGAGGGAACAGAGCCGCAAGCCACCGACATCGCGCGTGCGTTGCGACTCGTGCAGCGCGCGCTCCTGATCTGGGTGGGTGTCGCGGCACTGGCAGCGCTGCTGGACTGGCGCCTGGGAGCCGCCGGATGAGCGCGCAGACGCTGATGGTTCAGGGGACCACGTCCGATGCGGGCAAGAGCACGCTGGTCGCGGGACTGTGCCGCGTGATGCACCGTCGGGGGGTGCGCGTGGCTCCCTTCAAGCCGCAGAACATGTCCCTGAACAGTGCGGTCGGCGCCGACGGCGGGGAGATGGGTCGCGCCCAGGCGCTGCAGGCGCAAGCCGCCGGTATCGAACCCACGAGCGACATGAACCCGGTGCTGCTGAAGCCCAACAGCGACACCGGCGCGCAGGTCATCGTTCATGGGCGCGCCGTGGGCGAGCTCGGCGCCGCCGCGTATCACGACTACAAGCGTATCGCCCGGGAAGCGGTGCTCGCCTCCTACGAGCGCCTGGCCGCTGCCTACGAGCTCATGCTCGTCGAGGGCGCAGGCTCGCCCGCGGAGATCAACCTGCGCGCCGGTGATATTGCCAACATGGGGTTCGCGGAGGCGATCGACTGCCCGGTGGTGCTGATCGCGGACATCGACCGCGGCGGCGTGTTCGCGCATCTGGTTGGCACCCTGGCGTTGCTGAGCGAGTCCGAGCGCGCACGCGTGACGGGCTTCGTGATCAACCGCTTCCGCGGCGACATGGCGCTGCTGCGACCGGGCCTTGATTGGCTCGAGGCGCACACCGGCAAGCCGGTGTTCGGTGTGCTCCCCTTTCTGCCGGGCCTGCATCTGGATGCCGAGGACGCCATCAGTCGCTTGCCCCGCGGCGCGCCGGCCGCATCGGCCCTGCGGGTGCTCGTGCCCGTGCTGCCGCGCATCGCCAACCACACGGATTTCGATCCGCTGCGCCTGCACCCGCAGATCGACTTTCATTACGCGCAGGATGCCCGGGAGCTCGGCGGTGCCGACGTCGTGATTCTCCCGGGCTCCAAGTCGGTGTGTGCCGATCTTGCCTGGCTGCGTGAACGCGGCTGGCCGAAGTACCTCGAGCACCATTTGCGCTATGGCGGCAAGGTGATCGGTATCTGCGGCGGCTTTCAGATGCTCGGCGAGCGGATCGCCGACCCCGAGGGATTCGAGGGCCCCCCGGGCGAGAGCGCGGGTCTGGGCTGGCTGAAACTCCACACGGTGCTGCATGAGCACAAGCAACTGCGCAACGTGAGTGGACGCCTCACGCTCGATGCGGCACGCCTGCGCGGCTACGAGATCCACATGGGTCAAAGCACGGGAGTGGCGCTCGAGCGCCCGGCGCTGCTGCTGGATGAGGGTCGCGCCGATGGCGCGCTGTCCGCCGACGGGCAGATTCTCGGCACCTATGTGCATGGGCTGTTCGAGGAGCCCTCGGCCTGCGCGGCACTGCTGCGATGGGCGGGCCTCGCCCTGCCGTCGGCGGTGGATCATGCGCGGCGGCGCGAAGAGATGCTCGATCGCCTCGCCGATGCGGTGGAGAGCTCACTGGATCTCTCGCAGCTGTTGCCGACCGTGCGGCCCACGGCCCATCACGCTGGGGTGAGTCGCGCGCGAGGGCGTTCATGAAGGAGCTGATCCTGGGAGGGGTGCGCTCGGGCAAGAGCCGGCTCGCCGAGCAACGGGCGCGCGACAGCGGCCTGCAGGTGGTCTACATCGCCACGGCGATCGCAGCGCTCGACACGGAGCTCGATGAACGCATCCGGCGGCATCGCGCGCGCCGTCCCGCCACCTGGACCGTCGTGGAGGAACCGCTGGCACTTGGCGGTGCGCTGCGCGCCCACGCCTCGCTGCGGCGTTGCCTGGTCGTGGAATGCCTGACGCTGTGGCTCACGAATCTGCTTTGCACCGCGGCCGAGCGCTTCGAGCGCGAACGCCTGAGCTTGCTGGACACGCTGCCGGCACTTGCGGGCGAGATCATTCTGGTCAGCAACGAGACCGGCCTCGGCGTCATACCGCTGGGAGCCCTGTCCCGCCGCTTTGTCGATGCGAGCGGTGAGTTACATCAAAGCCTGGCGGCGATATGCGATCGCGTGACGCTCGCCGTGGCCGGACTCCCATTCCCGGTGAAGGGCACGCACACATGAGCTCAAACCCGAACTGGTTGGACGAGGAACCCAAGCGACTCGACGAGGAGGCGACCGCCGCAGCGCGCGCCCGCCAGGCCCAGCTCACCAAGCCCCCCGGGGCACTCGGAGAGCTCGAGACGCTCGCCATCACGCTGGCTGGCTGGCAGGGACGCGTGCCCAGCATCGAGCGGGTGCACATCAGTGTGTTCGCGGCCGACCACGGCGTCGCCGACGAGGGCGTCTCCGCGTTTCCGGCGGCGGTCACGGCGCAGATGATCAGGAACTTCGTGCGCGGCGGGGCGGCCATCAACGTGCTCGCACGCGTGCTTGACGCGACTCTCGAGGTGATCAACCTCGGCACGATCGGTCAGGCCGTGACCGCCGGTGCCCACGACGTGGCCCTCGGGCCGGGCAGCGCGAACTTCGTGAACGGTCCGGCGATGACCGACGCGCAGCTCGCGGGCGCCCTCGAAGCCGGGCGTCAGAGTGTGGAGCGCGCGCTCGGCTGCGGGGCGCAACTCTACATCGGCGGTGACATGGGTATCGGCAACACCACCGCCGCGGCCGCGCTGGGCTGTGCGCTGCTGTCGGTGAAGCCTGAGGCGCTCGCAGGTCCCGGGACCGGCCTTGACGAGCGCGGCGTCGCGCACAAGGCCGCAGTGATGCGCCGCGCGCTGGAAAAACACTCCGGGCACTTGAGGACGGCGCGCGATGCGCTGCGACGCGTCGGGGGTTTTGAAATCGCGGCGCTGGTGGGGGCGTATGTGCGCTGCGCGCAGCTGGGCCTGCCGGCCCTCGTCGACGGCTTCATCTGCGGCGCCGCGGCGCTGGCCGCGAGCCGGCTGTGCCCCGGCGCGCAGGCCTGGTGGCTGTTCGCGCATCGCTCCAAGGAGCCGGGGCACGCCGCGATCCTCACCGCACTGGAGGCCCGGCCACTGCTCGACCTCGGCATGCGCCTCGGAGAGGGGAGCGGCGCTGCGGTGGCCGTACCGTTGCTGCGACTGGCCTGCGAGCTGCACGCCGGCATGGCCACCTTCACCGAAGCCGGTGTCTCGGGAAAGCTCTAGAAAATGCGAGTGCATCTGTTGCGTCACGGTGAGACCGAGGGCGGCGCGCGCTACTGGGGCGGGACCGACGTTGCGCTCAGCTGGACGGGTTGGCGTCAGATGCGCGCTGCGGTCGCCGGACACTCCTGGGATCTCATCGTCAGCTCCCCGCTGCGACGCTGCGCGGCCTTTGCAGAAGATCTGGCGCGGGAACTCGGGGTGCGCTGCGACTACGACGCGGACCTGCGCGAAATGAGCTTCGGCGAGTGGGAGGGGCATTCAGCGGCCGAACTCATGCAAACGGATGCAGAGCGCCTGGGCCTCTTCTGGGCCGACCCCAGCGCGCACACGCCGCCGGGCGGTGAGTCGCTCGCGCAGCTGCACGCGCGTGTCATGGCCGCGTGGCAGCGCATCGTGACCGCTGAGGTAGGCGAGCGCGTGCTGATCGTGACGCATAGCGGTCCGATCCGGCTGTTACGGGCAGCGCAATCAGGCACGGCACTGTCGGCGCTTTTGAGCATTGATGTGCCTCACGGCGCCCTGATCGGCATCGAATGCCTGGCGGAGAACGGCTGACGTGCTGCTGCGCCCGATGCTCATCGCGGTGCAATTCCTGACCTGCTTCCCCATTCGCCTGGCGACGCCCCCTGTCGGGCGTGAGGTCGGCCTCTCGCTCCTCTGGTACCCGGCGGTTGGCCTCCTGCTCGGCATGCTTTTGTGGGTGGCAGCCATGCTTCTCAGTCCGCTGGCCACGCCGCTGGCAGCGGCGCTGGTGTTGGCCGCCTGGGTGTCGTGTACCGGAGCCTTACACCTGGACGGTCTCGCCGACACCGCGGATGGCTGGGTTGGCGGCCACGGCAATCGTGAGCGGACGCTTGCGATCATGGAGGATCCTTGCTCGGGCCCGGTTGCGGTCGCCGCGGTCGTGTGCCTGCTGCTGGTGAAGTTCGCTGCACTGTCAGCGCTGCGCGAGGCGCGGGGCGCTGCTTCCTGGAGCGATGTGCACTTTGCCTGCGGCTGCATCCTGCCGCCGCTACTGGCGCGTGCCGCTGTGCCGCTCCTGTTCGCGCACACTCCTTATGTACGCGCCGAGGGAATTGCAGTCGATCTTGCGCAGTATCAGTCACGCGTCGGCGGGCGGCTGGCCGCTGCACTCACGGCACTGGCTGTCATGGTTGTCTGCGGCCGTTACGGCCTTATTGCTAGTGCTGCTGCTGCGGTCGTTTATCTCATCATGCGTCGAGCCTTTGTTCGCCGTCTGGGCGGGGTGACCGGTGATTGCGCGGGGGCCATGATCGAAGTCAGCGAGGCGTTGAGTCTGGTCACGCTGGCTTCGAGTTGATGCCGCTGCAGTCACCGCCTCTAAAGCGATGCTCGCTCGCCTTTTGATATGCGGGGCTCGTATACCAGGCTCGCGCGGCGGCGGGCGTCGGGAACTCGAGGAGGGCGACCCCCTCTGCCCCCGGACCCTCAACGACTTCGAACGGACGGCCGAAGGGGGCGAGCCACTTGATCTCGTGAGCAGTTCTCACCTGTCAATCCCAATGGCCTTTTACTTGCGCGGGTCCACGCGAGGATCACCTTGAGACGGAAGCATCGCAATTACTTCGCCGGAGTCCTCCCCGCCGCAGCGAGAATCAGATCCGA
>Ga0137418_10001944_pt1 | contig 18951 bp, 12 predicted proteins | sample CZODoug3_1_2_16f_FD_122242 | JGI IMG/M metagenome (GOLD analysis project Ga0137418, IMG submission 122242) | Vadose zone soil fungal communities from Angelo Coast Range Reserve, California, USA - CZODoug3_1_2_16fungal (Hybrid Assembly) | ecosystem: Environmental > Terrestrial > Soil > Vadose... | reverse complement strand
CAATCCGCTCCAAAAGCGCGCCCAAAAACCGCCCCCACGAAGAAAGCCAACGCACCCCAAAAACGCCCTTCCTAACCCCTACTAACCACTAGGGTTACGCCCCTTGTTCGCCCTCAAAAACCAGCCGTATCCGTGCTATAATTTCATGAGTCGGAATAGTCCCTAACTACGTTGAATTTCAATCATTTGACGTGAGCTCGGGCGCGGTCTCAGAGACCGTCCGGCGCAAGCATTTGGGCTCGCAACTTTCGCACTTCCCCACGGTAAAAATGGCTACCAAAGAAACCATCGCTGACACTCTCGCGGAAACGAAAAGCAAGAACGGCAAAGTCACTCCCATCAACGGTGATTACAACGCCGACTCCATTAAAGTGCTCGGCGGCATGGAGGCCGTGCGCAAGCGCCCAGCCATGTACATCGGCTCCACCGGCGACATCGGCTTGCATCATCTCGTGTATGAGGTCGTCGATAACTCCGTCGACGAAGCCCTCGCCGGGCACGCCGACAAAATCGAAGTCACCATCCACCTTGACAACTCCATCACCGTCGTCGACAACGGCCGCGGCATCCCGGTTGACACGATGGACATCGACGGCGAAAAGATTCCCGCCGCGCAGGTGGTCATGACCACGCTGCACGCTGGTGGAAAGTTCGATTCCTCGACCTACAAGGTTTCCGGCGGACTGCACGGCGTGGGCGTCTCCTGCGTCAACGCCCTCAGCGAAGAATTCAATCTTGAAATCTGGCGCGATGGCTTTACCTGGGAACAGAGTTACTCCAAGGGCGACCCCACCAGTAAGCTGAAAAAAGCCGGCGCCTCCAAAAAGCGCGGCACCAAAATCAGGTTCCTGCCCGACCGTTCGATTTTCACCGCCACCGAATACAACTTTGACACTTTGGCCCAGCGTCTGCGTGAATTAGCCTTCCTCAACAAAGGGCTTGTCATCACGCTCACCGACGAGCGCACCAACGATGCGAAAACGGGCGAGCCGAAATCGGTCGAGTTCAAATACACCGGCGGCATTTCCGAATTCATCAAGCATCTCAACCGCGGCAAGCAGGTCCTGCACGAAAAGCCCATCTACATGGAAGACGAGCGCGACAACGTCGCCATGGAAATCGGGATTCAGTACAACGATGCCTACTCCGAGAGCGTCTTCAGCTTCGCCAACAACATCAACACCGTCGATGGCGGCACGCACCTCACCGGCTTCCGCCAGGCCCTGACCCGCACCATCAACTACGCCGGCCAGCAGATGGGTCTATTCAAGGATGTAAAAGAAAATCTCACCGGAGACGACGTCCGCGAGGGCCTCGTCGCCGTCATCAGCGTCAAGCTCTCGCAACCCCAATTCGAAGGCCAGACCAAGGGCAAGCTCAATTCCGACATCGCCGGCACGGTCCAGGCGTTCGTGAACGAAAAGCTCGGCGCATTCTTTGAACAGAACACCACCGTAGCCCGCAAAGTCATCAACAAGGCCATTGACGCCGCTCGCGCCCGTGAAGCCGCCCGTAAAGCCCGCGACCTCACCCGCCGCAAGGGCGTGCTCGATGGCGGCGGCCTCCCCGGCAAACTGGCCGACTGCTCTGAAAAAGATCCGGACCGCTGCGAACTCTATCTCGTCGAGGGCGAATCCGCCGGTGGCACCGCCAAGCAGGGCCGCGACCGCCGTTTCCAGGCCATCCTCCCCCTCAAGGGCAAAATCCTCAACGTGGAAAAAGCCCGCTACGACAAAATGCTGGCGCACGAAGAAATCCGTTGCATGATCACCGCCCTCGGCACGGGCATTTCGAAGGACGACTTCGATCCGGCCAAGGTCCGCTACGGCAAGATCATCCTTATGACCGACGCCGACGTCGACGGCTCCCACATCCGCACCCTGCTCCTCACGTTTTTCTTCCGGCACATGACGGAACTGATTAAACGCGGCAACATCTTCATCGCCCAGCCGCCCCTTTACTCCATCAAGAAGGGCAAGTCACTCCAGTTCATCAAGGACGACCGTGAGTTCGTTAAAGTCATGGTCAAGCGCGCCTCCGACGGCATCACAGTCCGCTACGGAGAAGGCGCGGCCAAAATCGAAGGTGCGGCCCTGGCCAAGTTCATCACGCTCCTCAACGAATACCTCGGCTTCGCCGAAAAAGTCGGCAAGCGCCTGCGCGACGACAAAGTCACCGAACTGTTGCCCACGCTCGACCTCTCCAAACGCGCCGATTTCGAAGGCGACAAAAACACCCTGCCGCCGAAGCTTCAGAAACTCGAAAAGGCCCTCAAGGCCATGAGCAAAGACCGCGCTTTCAAGAGCGTCTCCACCCGCTTCGATGAGGAGCACAACCTCTGGGAAGTCTCCTACGTCAGCAGCCAGGGCGCGGAGTACTTCATCCGCTGGGAACTAGCCTCCAGCGCCGAGTACCGCCAGATGATCACCAAGTACCGCCAGATCGAAGCCAATCTCGAGCCCCCATTCGTGGTCGAGCACGTCAAGAGATCTTCCGCCAAAGCGGAAGAAGCGGAAGACGAGGCGGCAGATTCCGAGTCCGCGGCAGAGATGACGGTCGAAGAAAAAGCCGACAAGAAGGCCAAAGCCGTCAAGCGCACGACCGACCGCGAGCCCGTCGAGAAGAATACGCCTCGTGAACTCCTCGAGTACGTCCTGGCCGAAGGGAAGAAGGACTTCGTCGTCCAGCGCTACAAGGGGCTCGGCGAAATGACCGCCGAGCAATTGTGGTCCACCACCATGAATCCGGAAACGCGCACCCTGCTCTCCGTAAAGCTCGAAGACATCGCCGAGTGCGAAGCCATCTTCACCACGCTCATGGGCGAAGACGTAGAGACCCGCCGCAAGTTCATCGAAGACAACGCCCTCGACGTCAAGAACCTCGACATCTAGTCGAGATCGGGTGGCCCGTGCTGGTCGCGCACTTTGCGACCGCAGGGGCTTTCACCGCCTCAACATAACACTGCACATCCTTCTCAGTGTTGTTGCAACGAGATCATGTCGTATTAACTGCAACGAGACTTTAGGGAGTGACATTATCGTGGAGCATCTACACCCACAGATTCCCGTATTCCCCTGCCCACGCCGCCTCCGCTACAATTGCCGGTCCCGGTTCTGCACAGACCCAACACCAAGGAAACCGCCATGCGTTTTATAAAGCTCCTGTTATTGTGTTCCATCCTGAGCACCGCTGTCTTTGCCCAGGCTCCCTCCTCGGAACAAGCCCCCAAGCTCCAGCGCTTCGATCCGCTGCAGGCTGACCGCTCGCTCGACCCCTGCCAGGATTTCTACAAATACTCCTGCCAAAAGTGGTTTTCCGCCAACCCCATTCCCGCGGATCAAACCGTCTGGGGCACGGGCAGCGGCTTGAACATCTGGAACCTGAATGTCTCCCGTGAAACCATGGACCTCGCCGCCGCGAAGAAGTCCGGCCGCTCCCGAATCGAGCAACAGGTCGGCGACTATTGGTCCGCCTGCATGGATGAAAAGGGCATCGACGCCTCCGCTGTTCGCGATCTCGCCCCCGAGATGCGCGACATCGCTGCCATCAAAGACAAGGCCGGCCTGATGGATGAGATGGCACACCTGCACAGCACGCTGCCCGGCGCATGGGAGGGCGGCAACAATCAGACCAATTCGCCCATGTTCGGCTTCGGCTCCACGCAGGACCTCGACGATGCTTCTCTCGTTGTTGTTTCCGTAGATCAGGGCGGTCTGGCGCTTCCCGGTCGCGACTTCTATCTCAAAGAGGACGCCAAGTCCTTGGAAATCCGCAACAAGTATCAGGCCCACGTCCGCAGGATGTTCGAGCTCTCCGGCGAAAGCAAAGACGCGGCCGCCAGAAAGGCTGAAATCGTTCTCGCCCTGGAGACCGATCTGGCTAGGCCGCAAATGGATAACGTCACGCGCCGCGACCCCAAAAAACTCAATAATAAGATGTCGCTCGACCAATTGCAGGCCCTTACCCCCAACCTCAACTGGAAGCGCTACATCGCACTTGTTCACGCACCCGCGACGCATCACTACATCGTCACGTCCCCCGATTTTTTCACGGCACTCAACCAACTCATCGAGCGGCACCCGCTCGATCACTGGAAGGCCTACCTGGGCTGGCACCTCCTCCACCAGTCCGCGCCCTATCTCTCGGCCGCTTTCGTCGAGGAGAATTTCGACTTCTATGGCCACACATTGTCGGGCACCGAAAAAATGCAGCCCCGCTGGCGCCGCTGCGTTCGCGCGGCAGATCGCGATCTCGGCGAAGTTCTCGGCCAAGCCTACGTAGCCCGGGCCTTCCCGCCCGAGAGCAAACAGCGTGTCGTCGATCTGGTCCACGACATCGAATCCGCGCTCGATCAGGACATCAAGTCCCTCGATTGGATGAGCCCCAAAACAAAAGAGGAGGCCGCGAAGAAGTTGCAGGGCATCGAAGACAAGATCGGCTATCCCAACAAGTGGCGCGACTACTCTTCCCTCAAGATCACTCCGACGAGTTACCTGGCCAACGTCCACGCCTCCACTGCCTTCGAATTTAAGCGCCAGCTCAACAAGGTCGGCAAGCCCGTCGATCGCGCTGAGTGGGGCATGACGCCGCCCACCATCAACGCTTATTACGATCCCCAACTCAACACCATCAACTTCCCTGCCGGCATCCTCCAGCCGCCGTATTTCGATAAACAGTACGACCCTTCCGTCAACTACGGCTCCATTGGAGCAGTCATCGGTCACGAGATCATTCACGGCTTCGACGACGAGGGTCGCCAATTTGATGCTACCGGCAACCTGCGCGACTGGTGGACCACCGACGATTCCAAGGCCTACGACGAGCGCGGCAAATGTATCGCCGACGAATATACCCAGGACATCCCCGAAGCCGGCCCCGGAGTAAAACAAAATGGCCGCCTCACGCAGGGCGAGGACACCGCCGACAATGGCGGCACCCGCCTCGCCCTCCTGGCCCTCGAAGTTGCCCTCAAGAAGCAAGGCAAAACCCTCGATGACAAAGGCGAAGATGGCTGGACCAACCGCCAGCGTTTCTTCCTTTCCTATGCCAACAGCTGGTGCGACCAGATGCGCCCGGAAGCACTCCGCACTCTAGTCCTTACCAACCCGCACTCTTTCCCCAAGTATCGCGTCAACAACACGGTTGCCAACATGCCAGAATTCCAGCAAGCCTTCGGCTGCAAGAAGGGCACGCTCATGGTCCACGAAAACGCCTGCCGCGTTTGGTAGGGGAGAGACTCAGCCCTCGACACCGGCGCTGGACCACGCGCCTTCCTCGCCCCCGGGCGAGCGCATCCCCGCCCGCGAAAACGATCTCATGAACCGTAGGGCGTTTTGTTGACAACCAACCGCTTCCACGCGTCGAAGTTGGGGATCGCTTCATCGACCCTGCTGTTTTCGGCGTGGACTGACAGGAGACGCCAGTTGGCCCGGCCAGCAGGACTGGGGTTGGTATGAGCCGCGGAGTATGAGGGAGTCGGATATTTTCTAGGAATGAATGTCAGCCAGCGAAACGGGCCCGGCTTCCCCCTTTACCTCGCTCCCTGCCCCATCTACACTTGTCGGTTCCTTTGGGAGCTATGATGAAGCCTTTCCTAATCCTCCTGGCGCTCTGCACGGCAGCGTTCACCCAAACACCTCTCACCATCGAAGCCATCACCGGCCAAGGCGGCCTCACCGGACGCCCTCCCGAAGCCTTCCAGTGGAGCCCCGACGGCTCCCGCCTCTCTTTCGTCCAGCGCGACGACACCGGCGAGCACGGCGAACTCTGGTCCATCGACGCCGCCACCGGCCAGAAGTCCGTCCTCGTCACCGAGGTCACCCTCTCCCGCCTGGCTCCGCCCTTGAGCAAGATCCAGGACGAGCGCGAAAAAGAACGCCTCACCCGCTACGGCGTGGCTGCCTACCAGTGGGCCCCCGACTCCCAGCACATCCTCTTCGATTCGCACGGCCAGCTCTGGCTTTTTCGTTTGGACAATGGAACAGCCGTTCAGTTCACCTCCAGCCCCGACCCTTCCAGCGACCCCAAATTCTCCCCCGATGGCAAATTCGTCTCCTTCATCCGCGAACACAGTCTGGTCGTCGAGGTTGTCGATGGCTTGAAGGAGGGTGGCATGAGCATGCACAAGAAGCGGGACAAGCACGAAACCGTCGATGACCAGAACAACATCCTCAACGGCGAGGTCGACTGGGTCTACGAAGAAGAGCTCGGTGTCCGCAGCAACCAGTTCTGGTCCCCTGACAGCCGCAAAATCGCATTCCTGCAAATGGACGAGGCCCCAGTCCCCACCTATCCCATCACCGACTGGACGCCCACTCACCCTCGCGTGGAAAAGGAAAAGTACCCCAAAGTCGGCGACCCCAACCCCACCGTCCGCCTCGGCGTCGTCGACGCAGGCAACGGCAAGGTCAAGTGGATCACTCCCTTTCCGGAAAGCGACGCTCCCAACGTCTACCTGCCGCGCTTCGGATGGGTCAACGCAAGCGTAGTCTGGGCGCAAGTCCTCAGCCGCCGTCAGGACCAGATCGATCTCTATTTCATCGACGTCAACACCGGCCGCACCCGTAAAGTTCTCGGCGAAAGCAGCGATGCCTGGATCAACGTCAACGACGATTTCCGGATTCTGAAGTCCGGCGCCAACGGTCCCAGCCGTTTCCTATGGACGAGTTGGCGCGACGGCCACACCCATATCTACCTCTACAGCTTCAATCCCACCGACCCGTTCTCAGCCGATGCGAAACTGGAGCGCCAGCTCACCCAGGGAGATTTTGAAGTTCTCTCCGTAAACGGAGTCGCCGAAGAACCAGCCGATGGCGCTTCCACAGTCTCGTTCATTGCGACCACCGACGATTCCCGCCAGCAACACGTTTTCGCCGTTCATCTCGATGCCTCAGGCTTGCATCAGGTTGTCGCCGGTTCCGGCTCTGAGCGCGCCGAGTTCGCCGACGACGGCAAGCACTTCGCTTCCGCTGTCTCTAGCGCGCTGCATCCCAGCTTCTGGTCAATGTGTTCTATAGAAGGAATTTGCAAGCAATTCTGGCAGCCGCGTAGTCTCGTCAACTACGGCCTCACCACGCCGACACGGCTCGACTTCAAAGCCGAAGACGGCACGCCGCTCGAGGGCTGGCTCATGCTCCCCGCAAACGCGACTGGCAAAATTCCGCTCCTCGTCTACGTCTACGGCGGTCCCGCCGGCCAAACCGCTGCCGACTCCTGGGAGGGTTTCATCGGCCTTTTCCATCAATACCTGGTCCAGCACGGCTTCGCCGTATTCACCGTCGACAACCGCGGTACGCCCAACCGCGGTAAAAAGTTCATGGCCGCCAGCAAAGGTCAATTCGGCGCCGTCGAACTACGCGACCAGCTCAGCTCTCTCAATACGGTCCTCACCCAATACCCGCAGCTCGACAAAGATCGTATGGCCATCTGGGGATGGAGCAACGGCGGCTCCATGACCCTCTACGCCATGACTCACTCCCAGGTTTTCCGCGCTGGCATCTCCGTCGCCCCCGTCACCGATCAGCGCAACTACGACACCATCTATTCCGAGCGCTACCTCGGCCTGCTCCCCGAAGCCGCCAAAGCCTACGACGATACCTCCGAACCCAAGCGCGCCGCCGATCTCCACGGCTCCCTGCTCTTGGTCCACGGCACCAGCGACGATAATGTCCATTTCCAGAACACAATGCAAATGATCGACGCCTTAGTCAAAGCCGGCAAACAGTTCAACCTGATGCTCTACCCCAACAAAACCCACGGCATCAGCGGCCCTGCCGCCCAAGCCCACTTACTCCACGCCATCGAAAACCACATCACCCGTGAACTCAAAGTACCGTAAGCCTGGGGGGCGCGGGCGCCCCCGCCCGCGCAGTCTTGCTCGGGCCCTTGTGGTCGGGAGCCCGAGGCGGAGCGTTCAGCAAGGACTGATATCCCGACCAACGGAAGGGATCCGCAGTTGCTGTAGCCTTTCGCCTCCCCAGCCGCAACCTACTTCAATCCTGTAAGCTTCCAACAGCCCATGAAGCTAGCCCTGCCCACCGGCCCCTTCTCCGCCTACCTGTTCGACTGTGACGGCACCATCGCGGACTCCATGCCTCTCCATTTCATCGCCTGGAAACAAGCCCTAGCCGAATGGAGCTGCCCCTTCGAGGAGACTCTGTTCTATACCTGGGGCGGCAAGCCCATTGCCGAAATCATCTCCACCCTCAACACCCGCGATGGCCTCCACATGCCGGTCGAAACGGTCGCCCGCCGCAAAGAAGCCCTCTACTTCGAACTCCTCCCCCAACTCAAGCCAGTCCCAGAAGTACTGGAACAAATCGAAGCCCAACACGGTCGCATCCCCTTCGCCGTAGTCTCCGGCAGCACCCGCGAATCCGTCGACGCCTCGCTCTCTACCCTCCATCTCCTCGACCGCTTCGCCGCCTTCGTCTGCGCCGGAGACTACACCCACAGCAAGCCCCACCCCGAACCCTTCCTATTAGCCGCCGCGAAACTGGGCGTCCCCCCGCAATCCTGCCTGGTCTTCGAAGACACCGAGATGGGCATCCAATCCGCCACCGCTGCTGGCATGGCCTCGGTAAAAGTCCCCCCACCCTGCGAACGGTCCTAGTCTGTCTGGCGTGGGCGCCAGCCCGTGCCCGCCTGGTCTGGCGCGAGGCCTGTCTGTCTGGCTCGAGACGGGGTCTTGCCCAAGCCCCGTCCCGACCCCGCTGCATCCAATCCCCCACCTCCGCATCTATTAACTGACTCGATAACAAAAAGAACGCCAACCAGAGAAAAGCGAGGAAATTCGCATGATAACCCTACGGCCCGGCACAGAACGCGGCGGTGCCGACCACGGCTGGCTCAAAACCCGGCACACGTTTTCCTTCAACACCTACCACGATCCCGCGCACATGCACTTCCGCGCCCTCCGCGTCATCAACGAGGACTGGGTCGCACCCGGCCAGGGCTTCGGCACCCACCCGCACGACAACATGGAAATCATTACCTACGTCCTCGAAGGCGCCCTCGAACACAAGGACAACCTGGGCACCGGCTCCATCATCCGCCCCGGCGATGCCCAACGCATGAGCGCCGGCACCGGCATTCGCCATAGCGAATACAATGCCTCTGCCACCGACCAGGTGCACATGTTACAAATATGGATCATGCCCAACCAGCGCAATGTAGCTCCGGGCTACGAACAAAAAGTCTTCCCCGCCGCGGAGAAAGCCGGCAAACTCCGCGTCATCGCCTCCCCCGACGGACGCGACGGCGCCGTGACCATCCACGCCGACACCAGTCTCTACGTCAGCGTTCTAAAGCAGAACGAAAAAGTCATTCACACCCTGGCCCCCACCCGCCACGCCTGGCTCCAGGTAGCCAAGGGTTCGGTTGAACTCAACGGGAAAAAGCTCACCCAAGGCGACGGGGCCTCGGCCAGCGACGAACCGAAGCTGGAAATCCAAGCCACCGCCGACGCCGAGGTCTTGCTGTTCGACCTGGCGTGACACTGCCGGACTACTGCCGGATTAACGACTCTCGGGCAGGCCTGCCCGGCTGCCCCAGGCGCCGCGCTCGCAGCAGGAGGCTCCTGCGAAGGGCGCGCACCGGACAATCACTCAGCGGCTCGCGACCTCGCGATGATGAGGGTGATGTCATCGTGTTGTTCGTTGGCGCTGAACTGCCGTACCTCATCGACAATCGCTGTCAGTAAACCTTGGCAGGGCAATTCGCGATGTCGCTGCAACCCTTCGACCAGGGAGCGCTCCCCGAACTCTTCCCCGGCAGCGTTTTCGGCTTCCGTGATGCCGTCGGTGTAGAGCGCCAGCACGTCTCCCGGAAAGAGTTGGCATTCTTGCAGGCAGCAATCCCACTCGTTGAAAAGTCCGAGGAGCGTGCCGGTGGAGCCCAGCTGCTCGACACCGTGGTCGCTTCGTAAAAGCAGTCCGGACAGGTGTCCGCAATTCGCGTAGCGCAGGCGCCCCTTCGTATCGTCGTATTCGGCATAGAACAGTGAGGCGTACGCGCTGTCCCCGGTGTTCTCGTAAAACTGGCGGTTCACCGATCGCAGCAACACTTCAGGATGAGGCAAAGCAATGGCACACTGGCTGCGCAAATTCGCCTGCAAATTTGCCATCAGAAGGGCGGCGCCCATACCCTTGCCGGAGACATCGCCGATCACCAGGCCGAGCCTTTCCTGTCCCAGATCCAGAAAGTCGAAATAGTCCCCGCCCACTCGCCGGGCCGGAAGGCAGATTCCCGCATATTCCAGCGTCTTCAACTCTGGATGCACTTGAGGAAACAGCCTAGACTGTACCTCTTTCGCCATCTCCAGTTCCTGCGTTGCGCGGCGTTCCGATTCGAGCTTCTGGGTGAGGGCCCGACGTTGCGCTTCCACTCCTTTCTGCACCTCGTCGAAACCAGCGAGTCCAAATGAATTGCCGTCCACATCTTCACACCGCGTGAAAATGCCGCCCCAAGGCGGCTCCTGTGGCGGAGAATGAAAGTGAACTCCTCGCTGGCTCCATTCATCGAACTTAGCGGTGACGTCCTCTGTAAGAAAGAAAACACGGCTGTCTCCCCCGATGAGTTTGTACTCCTCGGAACTGGGCTCCGCGGGGACAAGTGCAAGATTCGCGCTGCCATCGAGAGGCGCAACTTCAATCCAACGTGCGCCGGATTCAAAGCGATGATCCACCACCAGCCGAAAACCAAGCTGGTTGAGGTAAAACCGCAGACTCCGCTCCTGATCGCGAACATAGATCATGACGAAGTGCAAGCTGAAATAGGGATCCTTCCGGTCCAGCCGAGGAACAGATCGTTCCGTCCAAAACTGTGAATGCGAGGTTCCCATTCCTGTGATTATAGAGTCCCCCAGGCAAGCAGCGCCGGCGTACAATTTTCAGTGGGCGCGTAGCAACAGGGGTCTCGGTAGAACGGCAGAGATGATTTGGAGATGGCCTGTGCGCTCCTCGAACAAAGAAAATACGGGGAGGTTTGCAAACACGCCTTACCTCATGCCGAAGCGGGAGACTGCAATGCTCGGTGTTGAATCAGTTTGCTTTGCCCGTGCGGGTTGGTGGCAACAGGCAACTGCGCAAGATGACCCGGTTACATGGAACAATCTCGGCAGGTGGTTGAGGATGAAAAGCGAGAACGAGAAGGCGAAGCAGTGCTATCAAAAAGCCGTGCCGCTGGGTTTCGCGAGCGCAACATTAGCCAGGGAACAGCCGCCCGGTTTCAAGACCCCATGCGTCCCGCCCCCATCACCGCCCTCAGCATCCTAGCCATCGCCGCCTCTGCCTACCTGATCGCCGTCGGGGCCACCATGCTCCTCAACTGGGACACGTTCTCGTTCCGAGCCGGGGCCCTGCTACTAGCCAGCTTTGAAACCGCAGGCCCGTTCGCCTTCCTCATCGGAGCCGCCGTCTACGCCCTCATCGCCTACGGCCTCTGGACCCTGGGGAACTGGGCTCGCCACGCCGTCATCGGCATCGCCGCCTTGCAAGCCGTCCTGGCCCTACCCAAAGTGTCCGAAAACGCCATCGCTCTCAATTTTCCGCGCCTCGTCGTTACTGGTCTTCCCATGATGGCCGCCGCCGCCCTGATTTTCTACTTGGCAAAGCCATCCACCTCTGCCGCATTCAACAAACGGTAGACCGCTCCCGGAACTACTTCGCGTCGTCAGGCTGCAACATTTCGATGCGTTCTCGTGTCAACCAAGTCCTCCAACTAGCCGCGGTGACACTCGGATATTTCCGACTTCCAAACCGCACCCAGGCTTCACGGTAAGAAAGCCACGCGCGCTGCGCCAGCTTGATCCCTTCGGGCGTAACCGTTCCCGCCCTATTCGGGTCATGTTTGGCAGATTGGATGGCAGCGTAGACAACGTTGAGCTTGGCATCGGCAAGGCCAAACTCGGCGGTCGTGAATTTCGGTAATTGCCCTCTCTCCAAGGATCCGAGAGCGGCAAGAAAATTGTCGTTCAGTGAGGCGGCTGCTCCGATTTCAAACGCCCCTCGACTTGTACCGGAAAGATCCACCTCGTTTCTCGAACTGACAGCAATAAACTTGGTTGCCGAACGCTGCAGTTCGGCAAACGCTTGCCTGTCCGCCAAATTCCACGTTGCAAGAATGCGGTCAAGACTCCGCTGACGCCGTATCTGGTCGAATCGTTCCTGAATATGGGCGCACCAGCCGTCCATGAAGCCGCTCGTGGCGTCATCGCATAAACTGAAATCCTCGCCAGTCCAATGTTCCCTCTTTAGCTTCAGGAGGTGGTCAAAGCGGCCGTTGTTCTCGGCCTCCGCTCCTTCAACCTCGCAGGCAAACTTCAGCGCAAGCTCGAAATTTCGAGATGCTCCTTTGCCATTGGCATAGATCATGGACAGCAGACCCGCAGCGCCAAAAACCTTTTCATTCGCGTCCGCGCGATTTTCTCTTTCGATGTAAGCGCACTTGCGGGCTTGGACAGGGTCCGCCGGAGAATCGAAGCCGAAGTAAAGGTCTTCTGACTTGCAGGAAGCAAGAGTTTGGCGATCCGACTGGGTCGGCAGATCCGCCGCTGTCACTTGCATGTGGTCGTATTGGTCGCAGCCGGGCGGACGCCCATGGTTTCGCTCTTGTGCCGGGGCATAGGGGGTCAGCGCGGCCAACAGGATGGCCCCGCAGAAAGTCGGTGAGCGCAAAACATACGAATATGAGAGGTTGGACATTCTTGCCACCACTGTCCGGGTAAGCCAGCACTGCAGCGCGACGGCTACTTCCCCGACAACATCCCCACCACTCGGTCAAAATCCTCCAGGTTCCGATATTGCAACAAGATGCTTCCCTTGCCCTTGGAATCCCGGATCTTTACCCGCACGCCCAGCACCCGCTCAAGGTCCCCCTGCGCCTGGCGCACATTCGGATCGATGTACTTTTTCTGGCCAAGTTCACGCCCGCCTGTCGCGGGTAAGGAGAGGTTGAACACCAGGTCTTCGAGGGCACGCACCGGCGTTCCCTGGCTCGCCGCCTTTTGGGCCAGACGGATGATGGCCTGCGGATCCTCCACCGTCATAATCGCTTTTGCCTGACCGAATGACAACGAACCCGCGCTCAGTAACTCCAGCACTGGCGCCGGCATGCGCAGGAGTCGCAAATAGTTCGAAACCGACGAGCGCGTCTGGCCAGTCCGCAACGCAATCTCTTCCTGCGTCAACTGGAATTCCTGGCTCAGCCGGTCAAACGCCTTCGCCTGGTCCACACAGTTCAGGTCCTGCCGCTGCAGGTTCTCCGCAATCGTCAACTCCAGCGCCTGCTGGTCTGACACAACCTTCACAATGGCCGGGATCGTGTCCTTCTTCGCCAGCTCCGACGCCTTCCAGCGGCACTCGCCCGCGATCAGGGCATACTTCCCATCCTTCGCCGGGCGCACCGTCACCGGCTGCAAGACCCCGCTCGTAGCAATGGAAGCCGCCAGCTGCTCCAGATATCCCTCAGTTACCCGCGAACGGGTCTGATAGGGATTGGCAAGGATTTCGGTCAGCTTCAGTTCAAGGACTGCCTGCCCCACCTTCCGCGGCGCCTGCGCCTGAATCTCGACCGCGCCAGCATCGGCGGTTGCCCTCGATGGACCGGGCAACAACGATTCCAGCCCACGTCCGAGGGCCCGCCGCTTCTCCACAATTTTCTCCATCAGTTTCTCCGCTGGCCTCTCGATCGCTTTCTCTCCCGCATGATTCGTCAGCATCGCTTGGCTCCATCCCCCGTTTGAAATCCGTCGCACTTTCGCCGCTATCATGTTCCACATTGAGAACTAACCGGCCTGCTCCAATTCCTGCGGCATATGCCGCGACAGAATCTCCTTCGCCAGCCGGATATAACTCTCGGCCCCGCGTGATCGCACGTCGTACACCAGTGCCGGCTTCCCGTGACTCGGAGCCTCCGCCAACCGAATGTTCCGTGGTACCGTCGTCGTGCATACCCGGTCGCCAAAGAACTTCCTCAACTCGGCGCTCACCGCCTGCGCCAGGTTCGTCCGCTCATCCAGCATGGTCAAAACAACTCCTTCAATGGCCAACCCAGGGTTCAGGGATGCCCGAATTCTTTCCACCGTGTCCATCAGCTCGCTAATCCCCTCCAGCGCAAAATACTCCGCCTGCATGGGAATCAGCACGGTGTCCGCCGCAACCAGCGCATTTAAGGTCAACAAATCCAGCGCCGGGGGACAATCCAGCACGATGTATTCAAAACGGTCCCGAATCGGCGCCAACGCGTCCCGCAGCCGAAACTCGCGCCGCCCCTCCGCCACCAGCTCCAAATTCGCGCCGATCAGAGCCTTGCTTGCTGGAATGATCCACAATTGTTCGAGCTCTGTCAGCACCAGGGCCTCTTGCGCCGAGGCCAGACCCATCAGCACGTCGTACGTACTGATGCGCTCTGGATCCTTCTTTAACCCCAGCCCGCTGGTAGCGTTTGACTGCGGATCGCAGTCGATCAAAAGGCTATTAACTTCCGCAGCCGCAATAGACGCGGCCAAATTGATAGCGGTCGTGGTTTTACCCACGCCACCCTTCTGGTTGGCGACAGCAATGATTCGAGCCATATTTTGAACCGGGATAGCCTGGGATTTTCGTTTCTATTCGCAGGGTAAGACCTCTACGGCATTATGGCAATGACATAATTGGAGAATTGCTCCACGCGGAGCAAACTCGAAAATTCCTTCTAACTATATGAATTTAACCAAGTTATGAGTGATTGCGTTAGAAGGAGCACCATTCCTAAGTGGGTACCTCTGGAAAAGTTTGTGACTTTCATGTGCGAAACCCAAACCCGCCCCTGCTGCCAGGCGATCAGTTCTTACGATCTCCTGGACCGGGCGGCACTTCCCTCGAAGCGCTCTCACAATTTTCGCATTGCTCCACGTGGAGCAATCTCTGGTAGCCTTGCTCGACCGGCGGCAAAGACCGGTCGCAAACGTTCGAACCCAATATGGCCACGCGCTTTCAGCAAGACTCGGACCAGTTTTTGAGCAAACCGTTTGTCGACGAAATGCTCGAAGGAATTCCATGGAGGGCACGGGGGTGACCGTCGCTACCTTTCCCGCTCGCGCTCCCCCGCGAGAATGCTCCACGTGGAGCATTCGGTTTCTTGCTCGAAAAGCCACGGATCCTGAGAGCCTGAGCCAAGCTCCTCACGCTTCCCGGAAGCGAAACAACGCTGCGAGAATTCAAGCTCCAGACAGAAGACCTCCAGACAACGGTGACCCACGAACGATCTCTCACTGGATCGACTCGGACGTCACCGTGCACGTGCAGAAGTTCTCGGCCTTTTCAGGGCTTTGTCCCACCCATTGTCTAGTGTGGTTCATTTGCAAATTCGATTCGTGGCTCGAGTGGTTCTGCTCAAAATCGAGGTGGCACCTCTTTAAAGCACCCTGATCCCCCTTGCATTCCACTTGGCACACCCCAGGGCCGCAAAAATACCACTTTGGACAAAGGGGGTAACTAAGACGGTTCGCGAAGACAAGCAGCAGGAGGTTCGACGCTCAAGGTGGAAACCGTGAAGAAACAGGTCTGTTCCCCCACTGGAACGCAACAGAGTTGCCCGCACGAGCCGAGCCCGTCCCAATCTCGAATCCAAGCCTTCCGAACCCAAAGGTGGTTCTCCGCCAATTCCGGGGCTCTCATCCCACCGATTAACGAGCTAGGTTCATGTCTTTGCAGGCTCGTAACCGCCGGCGCACTCCCCGCAGGCACCCTCTTCGTGGATACAAACGCACTCGGAGGGCGGCCGCTGCCCCAGTTCCCTGCTCGGCGCCTGCAGCGTTCGCAAGTCGCCGGACCACTCGTTTACAAGCCTGATTCCTCCGCAACAACGCCAACAAGCACAACCCGTCTCGCCGAATTCGGAATGAGCACGGGTTTCTCCCACTTCAGCCTCGGGACGACCTCCCTGGCCTTAGCTACTTGGTCCTCTCCAATCAGGAGCACTAGACGCCCGCCAGGCCCCACCAACCCCGCCGTTACACCCACAACTTCATCAAAGCGTTCGACAGCACGCATAGTGACAATGTCGAATGTTTCCGTCACCATTTCCGCGCGAGTGGATCGAACCTCGACGCCGCTGAGCCGGAGAGCTCGAACAACCTCTCGCAAAAAAGTCGCCTTCTTCTGTTGCGACTCAATCAGCGTAACCTGAAGCTGCGGCACCCACAGCTTCATAGGAAGACCAGGAAACCCAGCTCCCGAACCCACATCCCCAAGGCTGGTGGCGAGAGTAAGACTCGAGTTCCCTGCCGGAAAAATCTTCCGCGCCGCAAACAGCGACTCCCCGAAGTGCCTCGTGACAATCTCCTCCCGGACGCGGACGGCAGTCAGATTGGTCCGCGCGTTCCAGCGGAGTAGAAGCTCGAGGTAGATGGAAAATTGGCTGACCAGGGTCTCTGGCAGAGCCGCTGTCTGCCCGTCAATTTGCAGATATGGAACAAGCAGGGAAGGGATGTCTGGCGGCGTCATGAGTCAAGTTGCGGCCAGTCTACATCGAGTCAGGCCTTGGGCGCTCCCTTGAGCAACGCTGTCAAGTATTCGGGCTTCATCGGCATCTTGCGTGGCTGCACTCCGGTCGCGTCGAAGATCGCCGCAGCGACCGCCTGCGGAACCACCGCATTGGCTGCCTCCGAGCCTCCGCCAAACCCCTTATCGTCGCGCGAGATCTGTACAACCTTGATCTCCGGCACTTCCGCCATTGTCAGAATCTTGTAGCTGTTCCAATTTGTGCTAGTCACCTGGCTTTTGTCGAAGGTGACCTCTTCTTTCAGCGCTTCGCTCAGCCCCATTACGACCCCGCTCTTCATGCAGCGATCGAGCTGCCGGGGGTTAATGATCTTGCCGCAATCCGCGCCGATCGTGAATTTCGTTGCTCGCACGAGTCCCGTAGCCGGAGTCACCGTAACCTCGGCAATGCCCACCCAGTAAGCGTTATTGCGAAAGACGACGCACACACCGCGGCCGGTGAGCGGGGAAGTCCCCGTCCGGCGCGCTCCCGAATGAGGCGAGTGTCGCGAATCCCACCCGGCGGCCTTGGCCGTGGCGTTAAGGATGTCGATTAGCCGCTGTTCGGTCGTGTGCTCGATTCGGAACTGAATCGGGTCTGCGTTCGCCGCCGCGGCTGCCTCATTGATCAGTCCCTCCACCGCGAAGATCTGCTGACGCTGTCCCGGTGTGCGCATGATGTTTCCACGCAATCCTCCGCCCGCCGATTCCGCTGCCAGGTTCGGCATGCCGTGCGTTTCTCTCAGGACATGCGGAATCTTGTCGTAAGGCCATTCCTCGGTAACCCAGGTTGTCGGCTTCGACGTGCATGTCGGCATCCCCGCAAGGATCGCTCCGAGAAGCCGGCAATCCTGCTGGTGAGGCGCATATTCGGCGGTGTGCACAGCGATGAGCCGCCCTCGCGCATCCAGCCCCGCCTCAAGGTCGGCAACCCACCCGGGCGAGACGCTGGACCAAGCCATATCCTCTTCCAAAGTCCACTGCACCCGCACCGGCTTGCCGGTTAACTTCGAAAGGATGACAGCATCGCCTTCCGCGCCATCGCCGCCGAAAGTCGTCCGTCCGTACTGACCCGAGTGTTCCAACCATCGAACGACAACTTTCTCCATCGGTACACTCAGCGTGTTCGCAATCTGCGCGCGCAATCCCTGCGCTTGCGAGGAATGCGTCCAGACCATCACATTCCCATCGTTGCGCACGTCAGCCACCGCGACAAAAGGCCCGATGGGGGCATGCCTCACGTAGGGCTGCTCGTAGCTCACCGAGATCTTTTTCGACGCACCCGCCAATCCCGTCGTCATGCCAGTAGCGTCCCCCCGGCTTTCCGAAGGCGCGCCCCACTGGCGTTCGCGCAGAGTCTTCGTCAAGTTCTCGCTGCCCGGCAGCCCGGCCCATTCCGTCCACTTCGTGCTACCAGCCACTGCCTGCGCCGCGCCAATGGCCTCCCACTCATTGGGAGACACCACAGCCAACAGGTTGCCCTTGCCCACAATTTCCGCGGTAGGGAACTGTTTCTTGTCGAGCACGCCAACGGAAATCAAGGTCGAGCCTAGAGTCGCTGGCCGCACCATGCGCGCATGTAACATTCCGGGCACGTTTACGTCGCAACTCCACTGCGTCTTGCCGGTAACTTTCGCCGGAATCCCCGGTACGGGATACGAAGTCCCCATCACTTTAAACTGGCTCACGGGCTTCATCGGCGGATCTCCCGCCACGACAAATCCGTCCAGCCCCGCGATGCCCGCGCCCTCGGAGGCATCCACCTTCGCCAGTTTGCCCGTGACCGGAATCTTCAGGTCAAGATGCTGTCCCTGAACCAGTCGCCCATAGCTGATGCTCTTTCCGCCACCCGAAACGATGCCGTCAACAACCGAAAGACTCGAGACTGGAAGGCCGAATTGCGTAGCGGCCAGCCCCAGCAGCGCTTGACAGGTATAAGCCGCGACCTTGCGAACGTTGGCCATGCCATCTAGAAATCCGGCTGAATATCCGCCGTCGGGCGTCCTGTCCGTATCGCTCAGGATGAGCGAAATCGTCTCCGGTCGTACGTTCAATTCCTCGGCAATCGCCTGCGCATAATAGCTGCTCATGCCCGTTCCAGTTTCGGCACGGCCCGTGCGCGCCAGAATCGTATTGTCGCTGCGAATCTCAAGCCACGACGCCAGCAGGCTAGGATCGAGCTGGTTGCCGCCGCCCGTGGTCGTAACACCCTTCTTGCACGCGGAAAACCCCGCTGGCAAAGCTAGTGAGACAAAAAGCGCCCCTCCCATCTGGACAAAGCCGCGCCGCGTAACCGCTGTTGGGATTACCGCCGTTGGGATTGAGGAATCGTTGCCTCTCGCAGCATCGATGGTCGTTTCTATTTTTACGGACACGGCAGACTCTCCTCTCAGGCCTTCATGGTTTTGGCGGCGCGCTGCACAGCATCGAT
>Ga0137418_10001943_pt1 | contig 18963 bp, 8 predicted proteins | sample CZODoug3_1_2_16f_FD_122242 | JGI IMG/M metagenome (GOLD analysis project Ga0137418, IMG submission 122242) | Vadose zone soil fungal communities from Angelo Coast Range Reserve, California, USA - CZODoug3_1_2_16fungal (Hybrid Assembly) | ecosystem: Environmental > Terrestrial > Soil > Vadose... | reverse complement strand
TAGCCGTACGGCTCGCGTCCATCGGGTGATACTTCCGCGGAGAAGCCGCGCCACCGGAGCTCCACCTGTCGTGGAGCGAGCACCACCGGGCGAGGCTGTACCTCGTCGAGGTCGGCTACCGCGATTCGATCCCAGTAGACGCGCATCGACGTGACGAGACGCAACGGCCGCCTCGCGTAGCCTGTGACATCGAGCACGAGCGTCTGCGGCCGGCCGACCGGGATGCCGACATCGGCGTTGACCGTCCGCCACGTGCCGTCCACATCCTGCGCCTCGAGCGTTGGCGGCGTGAGCGCGAGCGCGGACTGCGTCGCCGCGACGTTGTCCGTCGAGAACGCGTAATCGGTCCAACCGGTCAGGAGGAGGACCGTTCGCGCGCCCCGGATCCCGGATCCCGGATCCCCGATCCCGGCCCGGATCCGTGGCGGCAGCCGCAGCGTGATGCGGTGTGGTTTCGCGTAGCCCCTGACCGCTTCGAGCGGAAAGCCGCCCGCGAATCGCCGATCGAGCGCGGCGAGGTCGGGCAGCAGGTCGCGACCCTCCTCGTCAGTCGCGGACGCGAGCGGCCGCAGGTTGCGCACCGCGTTCAGGCGGAAGCCGGCCGGGCGCACGCGCATGCCTTCGTCGGGGAACACCTCGACGTCGGCGTAGTGCGTCACGGCCATCAATTTCAGGTGATCGAGGTACAGCACTTCCTCCAGCTCGTTGGTCACGCGCAGCTCGTACCGGCCGTTGCGCTCGCGCAGCTGCCGATCGGTGATGCGCACGTACTCGTCCGGGTCGGGGACGTTGTAGACGCCGGGTGATTCGAGATAGCCCATCTCGCCGCCGCCCATGAAGTCGGTGACGAACGTGAAGCGCTCGCCGTCCCACGTGTAGAGGAACGGGCACGAGGACGGCTTGCGATCGAGCTCGGCAATCGCCAGGCGGGAGGCGCCGGCGGCCGGCGTTTCTGTCTGAAGGATTCCAGAGGGCCAGAGGACGCGTACGGCGTCCACGTCTCCGCGAGCGCCGAGTCCCACGAGCAGATCGGCCGGCCCGGCAGCGGGAGCCGTGGCCGCCGTCTCGAGGCGCGTGTACAGGCTTCCCGCGCGGACCTCGACCTTCGCGCCGACGCCGTTGCGATTCGACGCGCGGCCGGTGAGCGCGACCCGCATGGCGCGGTGGGCGTTGCCGCCATCGTTGCGCCACACGCGAAGGCCGCCGTCTTCCACGACGAGGTCGATGTCACCGTCTCCGTCGAGATCTCCGGACGCGATCGATGGCACGACGCCGTCGGCGACGGGAGCATGCCGGGACGCGGCGACCGCGTTGTCCGCCGGCTGCCAGTCTCGACCGGTATTCCGAAAGAGATGCAGGCCGTCGCGCGAGGCGGTGATCAGATCGAGGAGACCATCGTTGTCGTAGTCGAGGACCTGCGCGGCCAGCGCGGCGCGGGTGCCGGCGGGGGCGTCGCGCGTCTGGAACCGGCCGCGGCTGTCGCTGAGTGCCCACATGCCGGGCGAATCCCACCGGCCGAAGAACAGGTCCGTGAATCCGTCCTTGTTCACATCCCCCGCGGCAATCGCGTAGACATCGGTCATCGCGGGCAGCCCCGTCATCGCCGCGACGTCCTCGAAGGATCCCGTCCGGAGATTCCTGAAGAGCGCCGGACGGGCGCCGTAGGCGGCCGTGAGGACATCGACGTCGCGGCGATTGTCGAAATCCGTGGGCAGAATGGCCGTCGCATCGGCGGGAAGCCGCAGGTTCGCGGCCGCCGTGATGTCGGCGAATGTGCCGTTGCCGTTGTTGCGCAGCAGCCGGCCGCCCGCGAGCACGTCGAGATCTCCGTCGTGATCCACGTCCGCGAGCGCCGAGGCCCACGGTTTCGGCGTTCGGGCGACGGAGAAGACTGCGGGCGTGGCGTCGCGAAACGTGCGGTCCTGCTGCTGCGTGAGGAGTCGCGGGCCCGAGGCGGTCAGCAGGAGCAGATCTGTCCGGCCGTCGTTGTTCACATCGCCAGGAACGATTCGTGTTGCGGAGGGAGCGTTCGAGAGCCCGAGCGTCGCCGTCACGTCCACGAGACGCGCGCCGTCATTGTGAAACGCCTGCATCGATCTGCCGCCGCCCGCCAGGAGATCGAGCCTGCCGTCGCCATCGATGTCGGCCAGCGCGGGCCAACCCCGGGGAGTCCCGCCTGGGAGCCAGGCGGCGGTCGCGTCGGTGAAGGTCACCGCCGGCGCCGCTGTGTCCACCAGGTCCGCTTCCGCGCCGCTCGACGCGATCGCCTCCGCGTAGCGCCCCTGTTCGAGATACGCCTGCGAGTACGTCACGGCGTACGGCGCGTTGCGAAGCTGCTCGAACTGCCGCATCGCCTGCGCGGAGCCGCCGTCGTCGCCCGCGCGGGCGAGCGCCAGCGCGAGGTTGTATGCCGCGGTCGCGTTGTACGGCTCGTCGGCCAGCACGGCGCGGCACAGCGCGACGGCCTCCTGATACCGACCCTGCCCGAGCCGGATCATCGCGAGGTTCACCTTCGATCCGATATCGGACGGATCGATCGCGAGCACGCGCATGAACGCATCCACCGCCGCCTGCGGCTGGCCCTGCGCGCGCGCGATGAGGCCGAGGACGTAGGCCGGCTGCGGCGCGTCGGGCGACTCCCGCCGGGCGTCGTTGGCCGCCTGCAGCGCCTCGGGCAGCTGTCCCGCGTGGTAGAGCGCAATCGCGAGGTTGATCCGCGCGAGCCGCAGTCCCGCATCGGCAGTCAACGCCTCGCGAAACGCGCGCGCGGCGTCGGCGTACGCGTCCTGTTCCATCTGCGCCACGCCGCGGTTGTTCGCGCGGTACGCGGCCTCGCGCTGCTGTGCCGCGATCGCCTGACTCGTCGGGGAGGGCGGCGCGTTCCGGCACGCTGTGCACAACGCGGCCAGGACAACGGCCGCCGCGAGGCTCCGGCGTGCGGGCTTCATTTGGAGGCCCCGGCCGTGCGGATCACCCCGCGCCCTTCCTGAACCGTGATCGCCTGGTTCGCGTCGATCGTGGGAACGGTCTCGACGCGGCCATCCGGCCACGTCACCTTCAGTGCCGACACCTTCGTCGCGCGTCCCAGGCCGAAGGTCAGCGGCAGCTCGCTCTGCGAGCCGTAGCTCGATCCGCTCTTGATCCTCGCCGACGGCCCCGGCGTTCCGTCGATGAAGACCTGCAGCCTCGCGCCGATGGCGTCGCGGTTCGCGGGCCCGCCAATCGCCGAGACGCGAAGCCAGTTGTTGCGGTTGCCTTCGTCGTTGCGCAGCAGCCGCGCCGATCCGTTGTTGGCCGTGATGACGACATCGAGATCGCCGTCGGCGTCGTAGTCGGCGTACGCCGCGCCGCGCGCGACCATGGGACGCTGAAAACCGGCGCCTGCCACGCGTCCCGCGTCCTCGAAACGCCGCATGCCCGCGTTCCAGTACAGGTCCGGCGGCTGCGCATAGGTCACGTTCCGCTGGACGCTCGCGATGTCGTCCGCGACGTGGCCGTTTGCCGCGAAGAGGTCCGGCCGTCCGTCGAGGTCGTAGTCGAAGAAGAACACCCCGAACGTGAGCTTCAGCAGCGAGCTCCGCCCGATCGCGGTCGCCGGCGCCCTGTCGATGAACAACCCGTGCGCTTCGCTCGTGTAGAGCGACATCATCTCGTTCGAGAAGTTTCCGATCGCGAGGCTGTCGCGCCCGGAGCCGTCGTAGTCTGCGGCATCGACGCCCATGCCGGCGCGCGCCGTGCCGGTCTCGTCGAACGCGACACCGGCCGTCAGGCCGACGTCGCTGAACGTGCCGTTGCGCGCGTTGCGATAGAGGCGGTTCGGCTGCCGGTCGTTGGCGACGAACAGATCGATCCATCCGTCGTTGTCGTAGTCGAGCAGCGCCACGCCGAGCGCCTTGGCATTCGGGTCGTAGACGCCCGCGGCGCGGGTCACGTTGTCGAACGTGCCGTGCCCCGTGTTGTGGAACAGCGTCGGGCTCTGGCCGTGGTACGACTCGGGCGTGCAGTACGACTTCCTCGTCCCGTCGAGCGTGCAGAACAGGTCCTTGTCGATCGACCACTCGACGTAGTGCGCAACGAACAGATCGAGGAAGCCGTCGCGGTCGTAGTCGAGCCAGGCGGCGCTCGTCGAGAAGCCGGGATCGGCGACGCCCGCCCGATCGGTGACGTCCACGAACCGCCCGCCGCCCGCGTTGCGAAACAGGTGGTTGCGTCCGAGCGCCGTGACGTAGAGGTCGGCGCGGCCGTCGTTGTCGAAGTCGGCGCTCGCCACGCCCATCCCGTACATCTCGATCTGAAGGCCGGCGGCGCGTGTCTCGTCCACGAACGTGCCGTCGCCCCGATTGCGATAGAGCGCGGGGTAGGATGCAGGACCCTGGCGTCCTGGCCACTTCATCGAGTTGACGAGAAAGAGGTCCTGCCGTCCGTCACCGTCGGCGTCGAGAAACGCCACCCCGGATCCCATCGTCTCGGGCAGGTACTTCCGTCCGAACGCGCCGCTGGTGTGCTGGAAATGGATCCCCGCGGCCGCGGTGACGTCGGTGAACGTCACGCGCGGAAGCGTCACCGCCTGCTGGGCGACGGCTGCCGTCACGACCGCGATGCCCAGTCGCAGTGGCGTCATTGCCCGTGCTCGTGGATCTGCTGGCGTTCGTTGTTGTCGTCCGGGTTCAGCAGCCGGTATCCACCGGTAATCGCCTGCGATGCCTCGTCTGCCTTGAGCCGCTCGTACAACCGCTGCTCGCGCGTGCGCGCGGCCTCGTCGCCGAGGCCCTGGTAGCAGAGCATCAGGTTGTAGTGCGCCTGCAGGTCCTCCGGATCGATCGCCAGCACCTTGCGAAATTCGGACGCGGCTTCGCGGAGCCGGCCCTGGAGGAACAGGACGCGCCCGGCCTGGTTCATCACCACGCGGTCGCGCGGGTACGCCTCGGCCGCGCGATGCAGGTGTGTCAGCGCCTCGTCATATCGCCCCAGCGATTTCAGCGCCGTGCCGAGGAACACGTGTGTCTTCGCCAGCGCGGGATCGATCGCGAGCGCCTTTCGCAGCATCGCGTCCGCGCCCTGCATGTCCCCCTCCTGGATTCGCGCGCGCGCGATGTTGACCCACCCGTCCGCGTACCCCGGCTCGATCTCGGTGACCTTCGTGAACGCCGCTTCCGCGCCGCGGATGTCCCCCTGCAGCAGCAGGCCGATCCCGTAGTCGTTCCAGCGCTCGCGCGTGCCCGGCGCCGGCGAACCGGGGGGCATCGGCATCGCGACGCGCGGGCCGAGCACCGTGATCGTCGCGGTCGCGGTGGCCATGTCGATGACGGGGACCTGCGGAATCGCCTTCATCGCACCCGACACGTTCGACGTGTCTCCCGAGAACACCCACCCTCCATCGTCGTAGGCCGCGTCACGCGGCGCGGCGGCCTCCGATGGGTCGCGAACGCCCGCGTACGCCCACTGGGTGTTCCACCACGAGAATTTCCGGTAGCGCAGACGCGCGGTCACCGTGATGGTGTCACCCGCGTCGGGAGGGATATGCAGGCGATAGTGAATCGTGTCGGCTGCGCCCGGCGGGATCAGGCGGACGTAGGCGAGCGAACGCGTCGCCCACGCGTTGCGCTTGTTGATGCGGTTCCCGTGACCGTCGAGCTGCAGGCTGCGATAGAAGTGCGCTGCCGGATCGACGGCGCCCGTGCCGTTTTCCAGCGCGCCGCTGCGAAGGAACACGCGTCCGCGGTCGTCGGCCGCCTCGACATCGACCCACACGTCGAACGCGTCGACCGTGCCACCCGGGAAGAAGTGACCGACCTTGCGCGTCCGGGCGACGATCTCGAGGCGCACCGACTCGCCGCGGCGGGCCGCGGCGACGCCGTCCGCGAACGGCGTGACCGTCAGCGCCGCCGGCGCGATCATCGCGCGCGGCGCACCGAACGCGGCGGATTCCTCGCCGAGCGCAAACGTGCTCGCCGCGGTCGGCTCGTTGTCGGCGCGCTGACGAGTCTGCGCGTTTGCCCCGAGCGAGGTCGAGGGGCCTGCCCCGAGCGAAGTCGAGGGGCCGCGAGCGAGGCCGAACAGGTCGAGCGTCACCTGGCCGTCCTGCAGGAACGCCTTCACCGCCTCGAGCTGCGCGGTGTCGTGGTTGACGAACGGCACCGCCGTATTCGCCGCCGCGAAGCGATGCGAATGGACCCGCCCGTCCCGCGCGGCGGGATCCCTCGAGGCGACGAGCGGCATGTGGCAGTCCGCGCATCCCTGCGGCGCCGGCGGATAGTAGAACGATCGCGCTCCTTCGCCGGACACGCCGGAACCCTGCCAGTTGTCGTACTCGTTGAAGCCGCGCAGCCACCGGTATGCGTTCACCGGCTCGTCCAGGTGCACCTTGTGGCACGCCGAGCAGAACTGCGACGTCTGCTCGCGGTGGAACGGCTTCAGGAACGTCTCGCGATGCGGCCGCGGCGCCAGGTCGGTGAGCGTGTCGTGCAGCGTCCGGAGCATCGGGTTGTCGCTCGCGGCAAGGTCGTGGAGCGGCGGATATTCGATCTCGAAGCCGCCCTGTCCCATCGTCCCGTGCACGCGCGTGATCGAGTGGCACGACGTGCACGCCAAGCCGGCCTGCGCCTCGGGCGTCGAGATCTGCTCGCGGATGGGCCGATCGAAGCGGCCGTTGAAGAACACCGCGTGGTCGTGGCAGCCCGCGCACCACTTCGAGGGCCGCGTCCCGACCATGTCCTGCATGTACTCGATCGACTTGCGATACCACTGGTTGTTGAACGAGGAGAAGTGGTGCATCGAGGAGCGCCACTGCTCGTAGATGTCCGTGTGGCAGCGGCCGCAGGTGGCGCTCGTCAGGAAGAAATTCGCCGGGATCGTCACCTTGACGTTCGTGTCCGCGGATGAGGGGTAGAAGGGGCTCGCCGGCCCGCGGCTCTCCTCGTCCATCGAGGCGGGCACGACATCCGGGTTGACGACTTGAAACCGTTCGCGCCGCGCTTCATCGTGCCTGGCGTGGAGGAACGCCGCGCCGGCGACGATCACGAACAGTCCCGCGGCGCCGGCCATGGCGATGTTGCGGCTGAATCGCGGCCCCTCGACTCCGCTCGGGGCAAGCCGGAGCGCGAGGACCACCAGGATCACGCCCGCTGTGGAGGCGGCGACGTGGACGCTGACGAGCGTGTAATACGGACGCGTGGCGCCGAGGAAGAAGATCGCGACGCCCGTGATGGTCGCTGCTGCGAGTAACGCGGCAGTCGCCGCGTGGAGCGGTGATGTCAACGCGACGCGCGGCACGCGGTTCAGCAGGGCAACGGCCAGTCCCATGCCGAGCAGCGGATGGAGCGCGACATTGGCGTAGTACCAGAACGACGCGTCGGCAAACGCCCACAGCCACGCCGAGTTGAGGAGCAGGGCGGCGAAGGCGATCGCGATCGGGTTCATTGCGCGCGTGCCGCGGCGCGGATGGCGTCAGGCGCATCCGCCCTCACATCGCCCACGTCCTCGTCGCGCCACGGCGCCCGGCACGCGTGGTTGCTCTGGTACAGCCTGAGGTTGTCCTCGAGGCGCGCGGCAAGGTCGGAGCGTCCCGCGCCTCGCGCCGCCGCGATGAGGTCGCGCTGCAGCGCCGCGGCTTCGCCGAATCGGCCCGTTTCCGCGAGCGCCATGGCCAGCGTCTCTCCCACCTCGGTGCTCTGGTCGGTCCGCAGCAGATCGTTGGCCAGCGCGAGCGCGCGGCGGCCGTCCCTGACGCGGTCGTCGGGCGCCGCGGCGAGCAGGCGGGCCAGCGCGCGTGGAAACCCCGGGTGATCGGGAAACGCGCGCATGCCGGCGGCCAGCCGGTCGCGCGCCTCCGCGTACCGCTGCAGCCGCACGAGCGTGATCGCCAGCTCGAGCGGCGCCTCAGCCAGCCGTGGATCGATGCGCGCGCCCGCCTCGTATTGCTCGAGGGCGTCGTTCGCGCGGCCCGAGCGGCGCAACACGCCCGCCAGCCTCAACCGCGCCTGCACGTACGAGGGCTGGTATTTCACCGCGGCGGCATAACCGTCGATGGCCTCGGCGTCGCGGCCGCGGCTCTCGAGCAGCACCGCACGGCTGTAGTGCGCCGGCGCGTAGTCCGGCGATCGGCGCAGCGTTTCCGCGAATTGCCGCTCGGCCTCTTCGACCCCGCCGGTCATGAACAGCGCGGTTGCGAGCCGATGGCGGAGCAGCGGGTTGCCGGGCGCCACCTCGACACCCCGCCGGAAGCTCTCGACCGCCTTCGTCCATTCGCCGCGGTTGAGCGCTTCGGTTCCGCGGACCTCGAACGCCTGCGGCCCTTCGAGCAGGTCCGCGACGCGCTCCATCAGCGGATCGGGCGGCGCGATCTCGGCGTTGCGCAGATCGCGCAGCCGGAGCTGCGCCTCCGCATCCGCCTGGCGGCCGACGCCGCGATACGCCATGGCCAGCGGATAGTGGAGCGCGGCTGCTGCCGGATCCTGCCGCGCCGCGGTTTCCAGGAGCGAGACGGCGCGAGGAAAGTCACGACGAGCCAGCGCGAGCCGGCCGAGATGGAAGAGCGCGGCGGTCGACTGCGGATCGCGCCGCAGTACGGCCTCGAGCAGCGGCGCAGCCTCGTCCGGGCGTCCCCGATCGATGGCGATGCTCGCCAGCCAGATGCGCGCCGCCGTGTCGTCGGGCTGCAGCGTCAACACCTCGCGGAACGACGCAGCCGCCTCGTCGAGCGCGCCGCGCATGCGGTAGAGATGCGCGAGATAGTACGGCCACCGCGGATCGCGCGGCGCCAGCTCGCGGGCGTTCAGGAGCGCCGGCTCGGCGGCCTCGAGATACCGCGCGGCCAGCAGCAGCTCGCCGACGGCGCCGTAGGCGTCCGCGCGTTCAGTGGTGTGACGTTCGGCGGCATCCGTCAACGCTGCGAAGCGAGCTCGCATCTGCGACTGGACCGGCCCGCTCATCTTCGACAGGTCCGGCTCCTGAACGGGCCGAAGCTGCGGCGCGCGCTCGCGGCCGGAATCGCCCGTGCGGCCGCACGCGCTCAGCGTGAGCAGGACGATCATCGGGATCGCGGCGGGGCCCAGTCGCCGCTTCACCGCGCGCTCCCCTCGACCAGCGTCTGCCATCGATCGATGTCGACGCTGTGCCATTCCTCCGTGCGGCCATCGGGCCACCGCACCCGCACGCGCGGCGTCGCGGCGGATTCGCCGAGCCCGACGAGCACCCGCGGATCGCTCGCCGACGCGTAGCTGCCGTCGGCGCGCACGCGCCGCCACAGCGACGGCTGCCCGCTGCGGACGATCTCGACGCGCGCACCCGGCATGTCGCGATGCGCGGGCGTCCCCGTGAGCCGCAGCCCGATCCAGTGCGGCCGCGGCCCGCCTCGCTCGCCGAGCGTGTTCACCAGCAGCTGCGCCGGACCGGTGTCGTTGGCGACGAGCACGTCTTCGTCGCCGTCGTTGTCGATGTCGCCAAACGCCGCGCCGCGTCCCACCTGCGGCTGCAGGAAGACCGGACCTGCCTGCGGGGTGACGTCCTCGAAGCGGCCGTCGCGCAGGTTGCGGAAGAGCAGCTTGCGCTGGTGCATCGGAAACGCGTCCGCCGTCGTGCCTTCAGCCGCCTGGACGCGGCCGTTGACCGAGAGCAGGTCGAGCCACCCGTCGTTGTCGAAATCGAACCAGCCGGTGCCGAACCCGGTGTACTGGAGGCTCGCGGCTCCCAATCCGGACGAGGCGCTTCGATCCTCGAACAGCGCCTTGCCGTCGTTCACGTAGAGGTTGCTGCCCTCGCCGTTCAACTCCGTCATGAAGAGGTCCTCGTCGCCGTCGTTGTCGAAATCGCCGGCATCGACCCCCATGCTTGCTTCGGCATGACCCTCACCGGTGACCGCGACGCCAGCGGTGAGTGCCTCATCTCGAAACGTCCCGTTGCGCAGGTTGATCCAGAGCAGGTTCTCGCCGCCGTCGTTGGCGACGTAGATATCGGGCCATCCATCGTCGTTGACGTCGGCGGTCACGACCGCGAGGCCGCGGCCGAAGCCGTGGCCGAGCAGCGCGCGGCCGGTCACGTCGGCAAACGTACCGTCGCCGCGGTTCCGATAGAGACGATCGGGCGCGGCCGTGTACACCTGCGGCGGACAATAGCCTCGCACGCCGGCGAGGTCCGTGCAGGTGCGATCCGACGCGATGCTGTATTGAACGTAGTTGGCGACGTAGAGGTCGAGCCACCCGTCGCGGTCGTAGTCCACGAAGGCGGCGGACACCGAGAACCCGCTGTCGGCGGTACCGCTCTGGTGCGAGACGTCGGTGAACGTGCCGTCGTGATTGTTGCGGTACAGCTGATTCGAGCCGAAGTTCGTGAGGTAGAGATCGACCCAGCCGTCGTTGTCGATGTCGCCGGCAGCGACACCCATTCCGTACGCGTTCGCGTGGATCCCGCTCTGGCCGGTGACGTCGACGAACCGCATGCTCCGCGTGCCGTTGGCGTTGACGCGCAGGTCGTTGCGGAACAGGCGTCCGCCCGGCTGTTGCGGCGACGCGGGCGCGTCGGCTGGCGCGCCGAGCAGTTGACCCTGGGCGAGAAACACGTCGAGGTCGCCGTCGTTGTCGAAGTCGAGCAGTCCGGCGCCCGGGGGCATGACCTCGGGGAAATAGTGCCGGCCCGTCATGCCGTTGACGTGAACGAAGCGAAGCCCGCTTTCCTCCGCGCGATCGACGAACCAGGCCGCCCGGCCGGGCGGCAGCGCCTCCGCACTTTCGTGCGCGCTGCCGCGGCAGGCGGGCGCGATCGCGATGAGGACGACGAGCACGGACGCGAGCGCGTGTGTGGGCACCTTGTAAATGGGGACCGCCTCGTGCGTTGCGGGCCGGAGTATACCCCCCGCATCGTCTTGACGGCCCAGACAGGGGGGGTGTATATGGTCGCAGCGCTTCAAGCGCTCCGACCGCGAGTCTGGAGAGCCGTCTGACGATTGGGACCGTGAGGAGGACACATGGTGGTTGCTCGTCGTGTGGGACCCGTGGGCCTTTGCATCACCCTGCTTCTGCTCCTGTCATCTGCGACGAACGCGGCCGCCCAGCAGGCGCCGAGCGGCATCGCGGGGCTCGTGAAAGACGCATCCGGCGGCATCCTGCCCGGCGTCACCGTTGAAGCCGCGAGCCCCGTTCTCATCGAAAGGGTCCGCAGCGTCACGACCGACAGCGACGGGCGCTACAACATCATCGATCTTCGGCCAGGCACCTACACGGTGACCTTCTCGCTTCCGGGCTTCAACACGTACAGGCGCGAGGGAATCGCCATCTCGGTCGGCTTCACCGCGACCGTCAACGCCGACCTCGCGGTCGGATCGCTTGCGGAAACCATTACGGTCACGGGCGAAACGCCGCTGGTCGATACGCAGAACGCGCGTCAGCAGAAGGTGTTGACAGACGAGGTGCTGCAGGCGCTTCCGACGGGCCAGACCAACATCGTCAACGTGATTGCGCTGACACCCGGCTTCACCGGCAATGCGACTGTCGGCGGCAGTACCGGCGCGTACCACGGACAGCAGACGAAAGGCACGTTTCACGGCAAGCGCGGCACGCATCTGAGCCTGGACGGGATGCGGATCGACAACTACGCCGGCGCCGGCGATTCGCCGGGCTACCTGTTCAACACGCTGACCATCGAGGAGACCGCGCTCGAGACCGGAGGGGCGACCGCCGAGAGCAGCTCGCCGAACGTGGCGATGAACATGGTGCCGAAGGAAGGCGCCAACACGTTCCGGTTCGGCATCGAGGGGCTGTTCACCAATCACAACTTCCAGAGCAGCAACCTGGACTCGTCGCTCGAGGCGCGCCAGATCACCGAGGTGCCAAAGCTGAATCGGATGTACGACGGGGGCTTCACGGTCGGCGGTCCGATCAGGCAGGACAAGGTGTGGTTCTTCGCCGCGATTCGGCGCTGGGGCGTCCGCAACCAGGCCGCCGGCCTGTACTGGAACAAGACGCCCGGCACACCGGTCTACACGCCGGACCCGACGCGTCCGGCGTTCCGCGACGAGCGGTACCAGTCGCACGCCGTGCGCGTCACGTGGCAGGTGTCGCAGCGAAACAAGATCAACATCTTCACCGACATCAAGAAGGACTGCATCTGCGCCAGCGGCGGCGCGGGGTCCGCGCTCGGCGCCGGCGCCACCAACGCGCTCGAAGGCGAGGCGCCGTGGCGGCTCTGGCCAAACGGGATCATCCAGGGCACGTGGACGTCCCCCCTCACCAGCAAGCTCCTGCTCGAAGCCGGGGTGTCGGACGTGATGTTCCACTGGCCGAACCTGCTGGTGGCGGGCACCAGCCCGGACGACGTGGCCATCACGGAGCAGTCGACGAATTTCCGCTACAACAGCGTCGGCGGTCTCTATCAGCCGAGAATCCGCCTCGGCGATCGGTACTCCGAGCGGTTCTCGCTGTCGTACGTCACCGGGTCGCACGCGTTCAAGACGGGCGTGCAGTGGGATCAGGGCCGCTCGGACACCGACAACATCGGCACCGGCCGGCCGGGCGCGAAAGGCATCTCGTACCAGTTCAATCGAGGCGTGCCGGTCCTGCTGCGCTACGACGCGATCTTCCGGGAACGCTATTACCAGAAAGCGGAGCTCGGCATCTTCGCGCAGGACCAGTGGACGATCAAACGCCTGAGCGTGAACTACGGGCTGCGGTTCGACTACTACAACGGGTACGTCCCGGCCGTCCATGAACCGGCGCACGACTTCACGCCGGAGGTGAACTACGCGCCGGTGCACGGCGGGCCCGCATGGAAGGACATCAATCCTCGCGTCGGCGCCGCGTACGACTTGTTCGGCAACGGACGAACCGCGTTCAAGCTGTCGTTCGGCCGGTACGTCGCGATGACGGGCAACGGCCAGGTGCGCCAGTACAACCCGTTGAACAGCTCGGTGAACAACACGACGCGGTCGTGGAACGACACCAACGGCAACTTCGTGCCGGACTGCGATCTGCGGAACTTCGCCAACAACGGCGAATGCGGCCCGATGGCCAACTCGCTGTTCGGCCAGGCCAACCCCAACGCGACGCGCTTCGCGAACGACGTCCGCAAGGGGTGGGGCATCCGGCCGTACACGTGGGACCTCGGCACCGAGATACAGCATCAGCTGAACGCGAACATGTCGATGACCGCGGGCTACTACCACAACTGGGACGGCGCGTTCATCGCGACCGACAACACGAGCGTCGGGTCGGCCGACTTCGACACGTTCTGCATCACCGCGCCGAGCGATCCTCGTCTGCCGAAAGGTGGCGGCTACCCGGTGTGCGGGCTGGCGGACATCACCCCCGCCAGGTTCGGGACGGTCACGAGCCTCATCACTCAGACGAGCAACTTCGGCAAGCAGACGCGCACCAACGATTTCTTCGGCGTCTCGTTCGAGGCGCGCTTCGCACGAGGGATGCGCGTCGGCGGCGGCATCGATTCGGGCCGTACCATTGACGACGTCTGCTTCAACGTGGACTCGCCCTCCGCGGTCGCCGGCAGCCTGCCGGGTGCGTCGACGACGCCGGTGCCGCACACCGCGACCACGATCGACGGCAGCAAAACCTGTCGCGTCGTGACGCCGCTTGCGGGGAACACGCAGGCAAAGATGAACGGGAGCATCCCGCTGCCCGCGGATGCGATGATTAGCGCCACGTACCAGAACCTGCCCGGGCTTCCGTATATCGCGACGTATAACGCGACGACCGCGGAAATCGCGCCGTCGCTCGGGCGCGCCCTCGCCGGCGGCACGCGCACCTTCGCGGTGCCGCTCATCATGCCGCAGACGCTACGCGAGAAGCGCCGCTCGCAGGTGGATTTGCGGTTCACCAAGTACCTGAGCATGGGCAAGCGGCGGGTGCAGGCGAACTTCGACCTCTACAACCTGTTCAACTCGGGTGACATCCTCGGCGAGAACACGACGTTCGGCGCCAGCTGGCGCAAGCCGACGCTGATTCTCAACGGCCGGCTGATCCAGTTCAGCGCGAACATGAGCTTCTAGAAAAGTGGAAAAGTGAAGAATCGACTTCTGACGCTGGTCGTCGTCGCAATGGTGGTGCTGCTCGCCGCCGTGGCCCGCAGTCCGTTGACAGGCGGCCACGCGACGACCGCCGCCAGTCTGCGGACGTCGTGGGGCGAGCCCGACCTCCAGGGCATCTGGCAGGACCCGACGCAGACGCCGCTGCAGCGGCCCGCGCAATACGCGAACCGCGAGTTCCTCACCGACGCCGAGATCAAGGAGATCGACGTGAAGCGCGAGGCGCTCGACCGCCGCGAACACCGCGCGGGGCGTGGCACCGAGCAGGACGTCGCCGGCGCCTACAACGCGGTCTTCGAGTCGCACCGCAGAACCGGACGGCGGACGTCGCTGGTCGTCGATCCGTCCGACGGCCGCGTGCCCGCGATGACCGCGGCCGCCACGAAGCGCGTGGAGCTGGAGCGCGCGTATCAGGCGAATCCGCGCAAGGCGCCGGTTCCCGGGACGTGGAACACCGGCCGCATGAACCGCGCCGACGGTCCGGAGGATCGCAGCACGTCGGAGCGCTGCCTCGGGAGCATGCTGCCCGACCTCAACGCCTTCACGCGCATCGTCCAGTCGCGCGGGTACGTGGCGATCTACTACGAACACGGACAGGGCGGAGGCGGCACGCGGCTGATTCCGACCGACGGCAGCGCGCACCTGCCGTCGAGCGTCCGCCCGTGGTACGGCGACGCGCGCGGGCGCTGGGAGGGCGACACGCTCGTCGTCGATACGGCGAACTTCGGTCCGAAGACGTTCTATCGCGGCTCGCACGAGAACCTGCACCTGGTCGAACGGTTCCGCCGCGCGGACGCGGAGACCATCGAGTACAGCGTTCGCGTCGAGGATCCGGCGACGTGGGTCGCGCCGTGGACGATCAAGATGGACTTGAAGAAGAACGAGGACAAGTTCAATCGCATCTTCGAGTCCACGTGCCACGAGGGCAATTACGGGCTCACGGGGATGCTCGCCAATACGCGCGCGGCCGAGCGGGCGTTTGCGGCGGGCAAGGGTCCCGACCCCGCGACGCAGAACCTGGCGCTTGGCGGCGCCGGCGGCGAGGCGGATCCGTTCGAAGGCGGCGCCGACTAGCCTTCGTGCCCTTCGTGGCTCCCCGTCTTTGTGCCCTTGGTCTCGGTCGTGCGCACGTGCTCCGGGCGCACCCCGAGACCCACCAGTCGTGCCGGGATGCGGCGCAGCATCGGGAACCTGTTGAGCAGCCGCACGGCCAGCGGCAGCCTCGCCGGAGCGCCGCCCTTCAGCGTGCGAAACAGCACGCGCTCCTGGATGAACACCTGCGCGCGCTGCGTGACACGCGCGGGCAGCTCGCGCCGCCGCTGAACCGCCTGCAGGTCCGCCGCTGACGGCGTGCCTCGGCCGAGCGGCCCGGACAGGATGTTCGCCGCGGCCACGGCATCCTGGATCGCGAGGTTGATCCCGACCCCGCCGACCGGCGACATCGCGTGCGCGGCGTCGCCAATGCACAGCAGGCCGGGCCGGTGCCATTGCGGCAGCCGGTCGATCTTGACCGTCAGCAGCTTCACGCCCTCCCACGACCGGATCTCCGCGACGCGATCGGAGAGGAACGGCACGACGCTGACGATCTCCGCGCGGAACGCGTCGAGCCCGGCGCGCCGCAGCTCGTCGTAGCCGCCCTTCCGGATCACGTACGCGCACTGCCAGTAGTCACCCCGGTCGAGCATGACGAGCACGTGGCCGTTGCGGACGTTGCCGAGCGTTGCGGTCGCCGCGTCGGCCGGATGCTTCGACAGCCGCATCCACAGCACGTCGATCGGCGCGCCGATGTCGTCCACCGGCAGGCGTCCGAGGCCTCGAACCGTCGACGCCCGGCCGTCGGCGCCGACGACGAGGCTGGCGTGAACGTCGATGGGACCGCGCGGCGTCTGCGCACGGACACCGGCCACGCGGCCGTCACGCTCGATCAGCTCGAAGACCTCCGCCTCCATGAGCAGCTGGAACGCCGGGTACGTGCGGCCGATCTCGGCGAGGAAATCGAGGAACTCCCACTGCGGCACCATCGCGATGAAGGGCGCGTGCACCGGCAGGTGCGAGAAGTCGGCGAGCGTGACGCGCTCGTCGCCGATCATGCCGCGCACCTCGCGCAGCTCCGAATGCGGGCGCGCGAGGAACTGGTCGAGCACGCCGAGCTCGTGAATGACCTCGAGGGTCGATGGGTGCACGGTGTCGCCGCGGAAGTCGCGCAGGAAGTCGGCGTGCTTCTCGAGCACCACGACCGGGATGCCCGCCCGCGCGAGCAGGACGCCGAGCATCATCCCCGCGGGCCCGCCACCGGCGATGCAGCAGCGCGTCTCGATGGTCATGTCACGCCTTTCGACTTCGCTCAGGGCAGGCGCCTCGCGGCCTTCAGCGTGCGCTCGAGGAAGCCCGAGGCGTCGTTGTTCTCCGGCTGCAGTGCCAGCGAGGCGCGGAACTCGGCGATCGCTTCGTCGACCCTCTGGTCGCCGATGAGCGACAGGCCGAGGAGGTTGTGCGCGGCGAAATCGCTCGGCGTCAGCCGCACCGCCTCGCGCGCGTGCGCGACGGCCTTCGGGAAGTCGCTCTGCTGCAAGTACTGCAGCGCGAGGTTGCGCTGGGAGAGGCCGTTGCCTGGATCGTCGGCGACCGCGCGCTGAAAGGCCTGGAGCGCTTCGTCGTTGCGTCCGAGCGCGGAGAGCGCGTTGCCCAGGTTCGACCACGCATCCGCGTCGCGCGGGTTGTCGCGCACGTACAGCCGCAGCTCGTCGGCGGCTTCCGTGTTCCGGCCGAGCGCGAGCAGTTCCAGGCCGAGCAGGTTGCGAATGTCCGGCAGGTCCTTCACCGCCGCGCGGAGGTGCACGATCTCCTCGTCCGGCCTGTTGGCGAGCTTCAGCTCCGCGGCCAGGTTGCGATGCGCACGCGCGTGCGGCGGCCAGCGATCGAGCACGGTCTGCCAGAGCGTCAGGCCGGATCGGTATTCCGCGTTCCGTTGCATCGTCGCCCATCCGAGAAGTGCTGCGATGACCGCGTACGAAATCCTCCACGAACGGGGCGGACCTTTCAGGTCCGCCATTCCGCGATCGCGGACCTGGAAGGTCCGCGCCACGACGGCGACAACGAGGGCAACAATCGCCATCAACGGCAGATACATGCGCCGCTCCGCGCCCACCTCCGTCGAGATCGGCATGATGCTCGACGTCGGCGCCAGCGTCAGGAAGAACCAGGCGGCCAGGAAACCGATCGGCGGCCTGCGCACGAGCGCCACGATCGTCATGGCGAGAAGCACGGCGACGGCGATGAAGGAGGGCGCGACCTCGGCAAACGTGACGTGCGCCGGCTCGCCGTAGTCGAGTACCAGCCCGCGCGGCCAGAACGCCAGGCGCAGGTAGCGGACGATCATCACCGACTGGTCCAGCAGGTAGGTCCACGGCGACACCGACGCACCCGAGAAGCCGGCGGAATCGCCGCGGGGCGACGACCAGAGCAATGCGATCAGCACGAGCCAGGTGGCGCAGAGCGCCGCGTAGTAGCGGCCCCGCTGCCGGAACGCCTCGCGGAACGATCCGAAGCCGAACGTCCGGTCGTACAGCACCGCGACGATCGGCGCGACGACCATCGTCTCCTTGCAGGCCATTCCCAGCGCGCAGCAGATGACAGAGAGTGTAGGGCGGGTCCCGCCGAGGTACAGCGTCGCGAGAAAAAACGCTCCCATCATCAACTCGGTGCGCTGGGAGACGTAGTCAACAGGCTCGCTAACGAGCGGGTGCACCATCCAGATCAGGGCGATCGCGAACGCGACGCTCGTCTCGAGATGCCTGCGAGCGATCCCGAACAGCAGCAGGGCACAGATGACGTGAATACCGACGTTGACGAGGCGATAGCCGCGGACGTCGAGCCCGCCGAGCGCGTAGTTGACCGCGAACGTCAGGCTGACGAGCGGACGCCCGGCAAGCGGCGATCCCCGTTCGGTCGGCGAGAGCGACGTGGAGATATGCCGGATCTGCTCGTTGATGACGATCGCATGGTCGTCGTCGAACGTGAACGGCGCAGAGAGGATATTCAGGTAGACGGTAAGGCCGATAAGAGCGAGGATAAACCCCAAACCCAAAAGGGATTTTCTCAGTTGCTGCCACCTCGCTGGTCGAGGACCTGGTAGATCCGCGCGACGGTCGCTTCCTGGAAGCCGGCGCCATTGATGTTGCGATAGTGCTCCCGGTGCGCGGTCAGGTCTATCCGCTTCGCGGCCTCCGCGACCGGCACCTTCTGATCGTGCAGCGTCTTCGCCTGGTTCCAGAGGTCGCGCAGGAAGGCCTGAAAGTACGCGATCTGCTCCTTGCCCTTGAACGGTTCGCCGTGGCCCGGCACGACGGTCTCGACATCGAGCGCCTTCAGCTTCTCCAGGTTGTTCGCCCACTCGTCGTGGAAGCCGAAGGCGAGCGCGCCGGTGACCGGACCTTCGAAGAAGTCACCCGTCGCGACCACCTTCTCCTTCGGCAGGTACACCATCAGGTCGGTGTCGCTGTGACCGCGGCCCAGGTACAGCAGCCGAATCTCGCGATCGCCGCGGAAGAGTGTCAGGTGATCCGCAATGGTCATCGTCGGCGGCGTCGGTACCGTTTCCTTCAGCTGCTCCTGATACGCCTCCTGCACCTTCAGCCGATCCTCGGCCTGCTTCTTCCGCGCGGGATCGGTCGCCTCGGCGATCTGTTTGCGGATGTTCTCGAGCTGGCCGGGCAGGTTCTGGAACTCGAGCGCGAGCCGGTTCTTCAGCACGCCGGCGAGAATCGCGGTTCGCTCGTTCTCGTGGCCGATGATCGTGACCTCGGGTCCGAATACCTGGTTGCCGTCCGCGTGGTCGTAGTGCCAGTGCGTGTTGACCACGTACCGGACCGGCTTGTCGGTGAGCGTCCTGATGTCGTTGATCAGGCGCCTCGTCGCCTCGGGCGTGATGTTCG
>Ga0137418_10001942_pt1 | contig 18963 bp, 14 predicted proteins | sample CZODoug3_1_2_16f_FD_122242 | JGI IMG/M metagenome (GOLD analysis project Ga0137418, IMG submission 122242) | Vadose zone soil fungal communities from Angelo Coast Range Reserve, California, USA - CZODoug3_1_2_16fungal (Hybrid Assembly) | ecosystem: Environmental > Terrestrial > Soil > Vadose... | reverse complement strand
AGCCGTTCTTTTCCCGCCGAGGAGCGTTTTGGACTGACTTCCCAGATTCGCCGCGCGTCGTATTCGATTGCGGCCAACATCGCCGAGGGATGCGGGCGTGGAAGTAGGGCCGATCTTAAGCGGTTCCTGCATATATCGATGGGTTCCGCGTGCGAGGTGGAATATTTCCTGAGCCTCGCGCGAGATCTTGGAATCATGACAGTTCCCACACAGGCTCAGCTTGACAAAAACGTTGTGGAGGTCAAGCGGATGCTCACGGGATTGATCGAACGCCTCGAGGCTGCGCCGCCCGCAAAGAACTGACGACTGGATACTGAATACTGAATACTTCATTTAGCCCCCTGCCTCGAAGCGTAGCGCCTCAATCGGGTCGACGGAGGCGGCGCGATTGGCTGGGTACACGGCGGAAAGAATCGCGATCAAGCCGAGCAGGGACACCGACATGGCGCCAATCTTCCAACTGGTAAGCATGCCGGTGAAGAAGGGCGGCATCGGAGCGAGATTAACCAGCCCGCAGAATCCGTAGGAAATCAGCAGACCGACTCCGCCGCTGATGGCCACCACAAAGATCGTCTCCATGAAAAACTGGCGAAGGATGGAGTGCCGCGTCGCTCCGAGGGCCATGCGCACACCGATTTCGCGAGTACGTTCGCGAACGCTGACCAGCATGACGTTCATCACGCTGAGCCCGCCAAGAAACAGCGTAGCGATTCCGACGGCGCCCATGAAATACTCCATGCCGAGGATGATCATGCGATTGGCTTGGGCGTTTCTAACGGTGTCCCAGATGGCCGCGGCCTCTTCGTCACGCGGGTCAAAGTTGTGCAGCCGGGCCAGCGTGTGGCGAAGCTGGCGAATGCAATCCTTGTGAGTCTCAACCGACCACGGAGCCACCAGCAGACGATCTACGGTATGTTGCACGGCCGGGGGCTTGTTGGGAAAATCCCGTCGCATTGAATTGAAAGGAATAAAGATTTTGCGGGTGTCGAAACCGTCGTAGCTGGAATTCTGATCCTTGGACTTCATTACGCCGATCACCACGTAGGGAGTACCGTTCATCCAGATGGTTTGGCCCAGGGCTTCGCGTTCAGCGAACAGCTGCTTTTTGGTGTCACTGCCGAGGAACGCGACATTGCGCGCGTTCTCGTTGTCTTCGTCGTTGTAAAAACGGCCCTCGGCGGGAGCCACGCTGCGAATTTCGCTGAACGGTGGCAACGCACCGACCACCGGAATGGTGCCGCTATTGAAGAGGCTACGCACCTGCACGTCGTTGCCAAGTTCCGGCATCACGTATTTGCACGCCGGCGATTCGGCAGCCACGTTCTTATAATCCTCTTCCATCCAGTGCATGGCACGCCCGGCGCGGGCGCCACCGGCCTGCATGCTGGTGCGGCCGGAGAACACAATCATCACGTCCTTACCAAAGGTCTGTTGATTTTTTTGAATGCCGTCGCCCAGGCCCTCGCCCGCCGCGACCATCACGGTAATCGAAATGATTCCCCAGGCGATTCCGAACATAGTGAGCAACGTCCGGCGCTTTTGCGCCCAGAGGGTCGCCAGCGTGTCGCGGAAGAGGTCGCTTAAGGACACGATGCGCTCCTATTGCAAAACCACTTGTTGCTTTTCGTTCAGGCCGGCCAGGATTTCGGTCTTCACGCCATTGGAAATACCGAGTTGCACATCAATTTTCTTTTTTCCGTTGGGGCCCTTGGCGTCGGGGATTTCGACTTTCGCTTTGCGTTCCTTGTCGTAAATCATCGCTGCTTCCGGCGCCATCAAGACGTTCTTCTTCTCTTCCAGCAGAATTTCGGCGTTGGCGCTCATGTTGGCCTTGAGCTCGCCCCCGGGATTGGAAATCGAAACGCGCACTTCGAAGGTGGTGACGTTATCCTTTTCCTTGCCTTGCGGAGAAATCTTGGTGACTTTACCTTCGAATTTCTTTTCCTTAAAGGATTCGACGACGATGCGCGCGGGCTGATTGAGATAAACCTTGCCGATATCGGCTTCGTCGACTTTGCCTTGTACGTAAACTTCGCTGACGTCGCCAAGAGTCATAATCGGCGTCGCCTGGGAACCCAAAATCAAAATCGAGCTTACAGCATCGCCAACGTTGACGTCGCGGGACAGCACCAGGCCGTCGATCGGGCTGACGATCGTGGAATTACGCAAATCTTCCAGCGCATTATCCAGGGAAGCCTGTGCTTGCGCTTGCTGCGCTTCAGCCTTGGCGATTTCCGCGCGAGACACGGCCAGATTGCGTTGCGCGCTTACCTGCTTATTTAGCGCCAGCTGATAATTTTTCTGCGCGTCTTCGACCACGCTCTTGGACATGACGCCATCAGTCAACATCTGTTGCGCACGGTCCATAGCCAGCTTCAGGAACGGCACGTCTGGCCCCTCGGCATCCACTTTGTTTCGTTCCAGAGAGGCCTGAGCGGAAACTTTTGCCGCGGTGGCGGCTTCCAGGTTGGCGCGGGATTCGCGGACCACAGCTTCCAGCTGAATCTTGTCGAGTTCGGCCAGAATCTGGCCGGCTTTTACGCGATCGCCGTAGTCCACGTAGATTTTCTTAACGATGCCGCTAGCCTTGGATTTGATTTCGGCCTTGGAGAGCGGTTGAATCTTGCCGGTGGCGACCACCACGCGGGCCAAGTCGCCGCGTTCCACAGAGGCAAGCTTGGACGGATCGATTTCATGGTTAGGGCTGAGGGCAGCTTTGACGCCAAAGCCGGCGCCAAGAAGTACTACCAGCGCGATGGAGCCCCAAATGATGCGGCGGCGCCGCTTTTTGCCGTTTTTTCCGTTGGTTAAACCATTGCCATTGCTCGACATGCCAGAGACCCCCACTTCGAATTGCTGGACACCACTAGATACGGGACCAAACCACGAAAGGTTCCGTAGTACTGCGAAGTTAGACGAGCGAATCCGAGTTTGGTCTGACAAAAGGACGAAAGGCAGCGCCGCTGACGTTTCCGAGCGAAATCGGCTCAGCGATTTGGCTTAGCGCAGATCCCAAAGGGTAACTCCTTTTGTTCCAAAGATTTCCAGTCTGGCGTTGCAAATGGCGGTGCTGTTACCAAATCGCGTTACGGACGTCTAAATGCTCTAGACGACGGTTGGATTGCACCAGTGGGGCGCGCGTTAAGACTCGGTGAACTCGGTCTTTTGTCGAAGCTTGGCAAGCACTGACAATTAACTGTGGATGGAGACGAAATGGTGATTGCCGCGGACTTGTGTGCGCGCGGGCTACAAGGTAATTTGAGAGGTCTCGTCGAGCCGGAATTTGATCGTCGTCTCGATGCGGCCCCGAGTCTCCATCGAATGAGTCATCAACTAACGATCGTCGTGTTCGAAAAATTGTACGCCATCTGCCGGTTGGGTTCAGGCGAGTTGGTCCCGAGCTGGGTTTTGGGAGCCGAATTTCTTTCGATTACCCGCACCGCCAACGAGCTTTCGATCGTCTGTGAAGAGCGGATCGTTCCGGATAACTTACATGCCGAGCGCAGCCGGCGGCTGCTGCAGATCGAAGGAACGCTGGCATTCAGTCTTACTGGAGTGCTGGCATCGGTGGCCACGCCGCTGGCAAATGCGGGAATCAGTACCTTTGCGGTATCCACCTACGACACCGATTATTTGCTGGTATCCGAGAAAGATTTGTCGGAAGCAACACAAGCGCTGGATGCTGCCGGGCATATTGTCCGGCAACATTCGTGAAGCGCGGGGTCTACGGTTGCTGCAATAGAAATTTCAGGAGAAAAAAGGAATGAAGACGTTGCAACGAATCGGACAGTGGACTTGTGCTTCGCATGGATGGACATTTTTAGGGAGTCTGCTGATCGCCGTGTGCCTAATGACGGCGCAGGCCGGCGCGGACGAACCGTACGCGCGAAGCAAAGATTACGACCTGCAGCATTCCAAAATCGTGCTGGCATTCGACGTCGAGCACAAAAAAGTGATCGGCGATGTAACCCATACGCTTTCCGTGCTGAAGGATGGAACCGGCAAGTTGGCGTTTGATTCGGTCGGGCTGACCATCCAAAGCGTGACGGTAAACAAAGCCACATCGAAATTTACCGTGTCGGCGACGGAGCTGACTGTGCAGCTGGCCAGCGCGGCGAAAAAGGGCGATAAGTTCGAAGTCCAAATTAAGTACGAAGGAAAAACCAGCAAGGGCGCGTACTTCATCCTGCCGGACAAAGATTACCCGAACCGGCCAGCACAGATCTGGACACAAGGCGAAAGCGAGGACACCCGCTACTACCTGCCGACCTACGACTATCCGAATGCCCGGCTGACCACGGAGACAATTCTGACGGTGCCTGCGGCTTGGGTCACCGTTGCCAATGGCAAGCTGATCGGAGTGAGAGACGCCGGAAACGGTATGAAGACCTGGAGCTGGCAGGAGAGCGTTCCGAGTTCAACTTATCTGATCACCGTGGTGGCCGGCGAATTTGATGAACTAAAAGAGACGTGGCGCGGCAAGCCGGTGACCTACTATGCGCCGAAGGGCCGCGGCGATCGCTTGAAAATCAACTACGGCCGGACGCCGCAGATGCTGGAACTTTTCACTAAAAAACTTGGCGTCGATTATCCGTGGGAAAAATACGCGCAAGTGATGGTGGACGAATTTGTTGCCGGAGGCATGGAGAACTCCAGCGCGACCACCAACACCAGTTCTTCGCTGATTCACCCAAAACTTGCGCCGGAGTATGCCACCGGCCAGGATCCGTTGATTTCCCACGAACTCGCGCACCAGTGGTTTGGCGATCTGGTGACCACCAAGGACTGGGGCAACATCTGGCTGAACGAGGGTTTTGCGACCTTCATGGAAACGATGTGGAGCGAAAGCTATTTTCCGAAGGACCAATCCGAGTACGAGCGGTGGAGCAACATTCAGCAGTGGTTTGCGCAGTCTGACCTTTGGGCCAAACCAATCGTCAGGCATGACTTTGACGATTCCAGCGAATTCGACGGCAACGCTTATAACAAGGGCGGGCTGGTGCTGGACATGCTGCGGCATCAACTCGGAGAGGATGCGTTTTACCGAGGGCTGAAACACTACCTGGAAGTGAACCGCGGTAAGAACGTGGTTTCCGCGGATCTAGCCAAGGCGATGGAAGAAGCCACAAATACCAACGTCGACCAATTTTTTTCGCAGTGGATTTACGGAGCAGGAGCTCCGAAGTTTGACCTGAGCTATTCGTACGACGTCGCCAAGCACCAGGTCACGCTGAAAGTAAAGCAAACGCAAAAGCTGGAAGGGCGCGTCGGGCTGTTCCGAATCCCAACCACCGTAGAGATTACTACTGCCGCCGGGACAAAAGCTTTTCCGTTCACCGTCTCGAAGCCAGAAGAAGCGTTTTGGTTTGCCGCAGACAGCGCTCCGTTGATGGTGCTATTCGACAACGGCGGGCACATCTTGAAGTCCGCCGAATGCCATAAAGAAAAGAAAGAATGGCTCTATCAACTGAAGAATGCCAGCGAACTGGCGGACCGCGCCGACGCGGTGCAAGCACTGGCGAAACTGAAAGACGATGCCGATGTGGACTCGGCGCTGGGCGAGACGCTGCGCAGCGACAAGGCGTGGGGAGTTCGCGCCACTGCCGCCGACTCTTTGGGCGAGCGCAAAACTCCAGCCGCCGCGAAACAACTGTTGGATGCTCTGAATGGCGCGAAAGAACCGTGGGTGAGAGGCCGGGTCGTCGCGGCATTGGGAAATTTCAAGGACAATGCAGACGTTTTGGCGAAACTAGAGTCGGTGGCCAAAGATGACCAGTCCTATCGCGCTCGCGCTGCTGCGTTGCAAGCGCTGGGCAAGCTGAAAGCGCCGAACGCGTTGGCAACTCTGGATGCCGCGGTGAAGGCAGACTCGCCGGACAATTTTCTGCGCAACGCTGCACTGCGGGCCATGGGTCCATTAGGCGATGATAAAGCGGTTTCCACGCTCAAAGAATGGGCGGTCGTAGGCAAACCGTTGGATACCCGGCAAGCGGCAATTTATAGCCTGGCGCGGCTGCAGAAAGACGACAAGCAGATCACCCAACAGATTGCCGGCTATCTGACGGAAGCGCATTTCCCGGTGCGCTACTCATCTATTTTCGCGCTCGGCGAGCGTGGTGACGCTTCCGCGATTCCGGCGCTGGAAGCATTACTCAAGAGCGATGATTTGAGCATCGAAATGGTCCCGATGATCAAGGGGCAGATCGCCAAACTGAAGCGCGGTCCAGGAAAGAAACCCGCCGCCGAAGCAGGCGAAGACGGCGAGGACGCCAGCGGAGACGCCGGCGTTGGTAAACGTCTGGAGCGCCTGGAAAAAATGTTGCAAGAGATGAACGACCGTCTGAAAAATATCGAAGAGCGGCTGCCACAAAAGAAGTAGTCAAGGTTGGCATCAAAGAGTGAAGAGGGCGGCCAAGTGGCCGCCCTTTTTCTTTTTGATTACGACTCTTGGCTTTGGATATCCAACAGCCACGCTAGACATTAGTCTCCTCGCGACGGCCGCTAGTACTTTGAGACCAGTCCGGCCTCTTCTTACCTCCCAAACAAATCCAGCGCACTCACGGCAATGGCGCTGCGCCGCCCGAGACCTCCAAAGCTTCCCGAATCGACATCTCGACCCTCGTTTCGCGCTAAACTATGGTCTGGATCAGCCACCGGTCACAATAGAAGTACTGGTCACTGGTCGCTGATCACCGGTCGCTTCCCGATGCCCCGCATCTACCTCGATCACAACGCCACCACCCCCGTCGAACCCGCGGTTCTCGACGCGATGCTTCCTTATTTCTCCGCCGACTTCGGCAACGCCGCCTCCATCCACACTCCAGGTCAACGCGCACGTTCTGGTGTCGAAACTGCCCGCGAACAAGTCGCCGCTCTCCTCGGCGCCAGACCCCAGGAAATCGTCTTCACTAGCGGCGGCACCGAATCCGATAATCACGCCATCTTCGGCATCGTCCGCAATGCTCCTGGCGCCACCAAACACGTCATCACCACGCAGATCGAACACGAAGCGGTCCTCAACGCCTGCCAGTTTTTGGAAAAAGATTCCGGCGGCGCAATCGAAGTCACCTATCTCCCCGTCGACAAGAACGGCCTCATCGATCCCGAATCCGTCCGCGACGCCATTCGTCCGCAAACCGCCCTGATCACCGTCATGCACGCCAACAACGAACTCGGCGTCATTCAGCCGCTGGAGAAAATCGGCAAGATCGCCGCGCAGAACGACATCTTCTTTCACACCGACGCGGTGCAATCTGCAGGAAAAATTCTCGTCGACGTCAATTCACTCGGCGTCGATCTCCTGGCCATCTCCGGCCACAAGTTTTACGCACCCAAAGGAGTCGGCGCGCTGTACATCCGCGGCGGCACCCGTCTTCGCCAATTGCTTTACGGCGGCCATCACCAGCGCGGCTTCCGCCCGGGCACGGAGAATGTCCCCGGCATCGTCGGCCTCGGCAAAGCCGCCGAACTCTCTCGCATCTCACTAAACGAAGACGCCGTCCGCGTCTCCGCTCTGCGCGACGAACTCCAACGCGAGCTGCTCGCCCGCATTCCTCAATCCCGTGCCAACGCTGCCGCTGCGCCACGCACTCCCAATACCGCCAACATCACTTTTCCCGGCATCGAAGGCGAAGCCCTGATCATTGCGCTCGACCTAAAAGGCCTCGCCTGCTCCACAGGAGCCGCCTGCTCTTCCGGCGCCATCGAACCCTCGCACGTCCTCACCGCCATCGGCCTCTCCGCCGAAGACGCTCGCGCCTCCATTCGCTTCAGCCTCGGCCGCCACACCGCTCAGCAGGAAATCGCCGCCGCGCTCGAAATCGTTCCCTCCGCCGTCGCCCAGCTCCGCCAACTCTCCCCCGCCTACCAAAAGTAATATGGAGTGCGGCAGCCCAGCTGCCGCTTTGCGGTTGCAACCTTCGCCAAAAACTCTCGCTTCGCGATTCCGAATCTGGTCATTTCGTGAATTCTCAAACACACGATAAACTAATGACATCGTCAAATGTCCGATCTGGCACAACTCGAACCCTCTCTCCCGGTCTGCACCGACACCCAGCCCGGCCTGGTCGCCGTCGCCATGTCCGGCGGCGTCGACTCTTCCGCCGTCGCCGCCGTCCTGCAGGAACAGCAACGCCCCATCGTCGGCCTGACCATGCAGCTCTGGAATCAGCGCCGCCTCCCCGAACTTCAAGGGACCGGGCCGGCGCAGCATCGCTGCTGCTCGCTCGACGATGTCTACGACGCCAAGCGCGTCGCCCAGCACCTGAATTTTCCGCATTACGTCGTCAACTTCGAATCACAGTTCGAGGACCGCGTCGTCCGCCCCTTCGTCCAGGACTATCTCAGCGGACGCACCCCCATCGCCTGTACCAATTGCAACACCGACGTAAAGTTTGAGCCGCTGCTGCGCATGGCTCGCCAGATCGGCGCCGACCGTCTGGCCACCGGCCACTACGCCCGCATCCGCCACAACCAATCGACCGGTCGTTACGAACTTCTTCGCGCCCTCGACCCCAGCAAAGATCAATCCTATTTTCTCTGGGGACTTTCCCAAGAGCAGCTCTCGCGCAGCGAGTTTCCGCTCGGCGAACTTTCCAAGGACCAAGTCCGCGAAATCGCTCGCCGCACCGCGCTGCCGGTCGCCGAAAAACCCGAAAGCATGGAGCTGTGCTTCGTGCCCAACGGCAATTACGTTCAATTCATTCACGCTTACGCATCCGAAAATAAAATTCCGCTCAACTCCGGCGAAGGCGACATCGTCAATGAATCCGGCGAAGTCCTCGGCCGCCACAATGGCATCCACAATTTCACCATCGGCCAGCGCAAGGGCCTTGGCTTCTCCGCCGCCAAGCCGCTCTACGTTCTCAGTATCGATACCGAAAACAATCGCGTCACCGTCGGCGACGACGACTCGCTTCGCACCACTACCTTCGAAGTTGAAAACGTAAACTGGGTTTCCATCGCCGCGCCCCTTGTGGCACAGACTACAGTCTGTGACCAACTCTCTTCACCATCAACAATCCGCGCTTTCGTAAAAATCCGCCACAAACACGATCCCGCTCCTGCCACAGTCGAGGCGCTCCCCAACTCCCGCGCCCGCATCACTTTCGATTCGCCCCAACGCGCCGTAACCCCCGGCCAAGCCGCCGTCTTCTACTCCTCCGAGTCTTCTTTGGGTGCCCCACACGCCGTTGTTGCGTGTGGGTCTTTTCCGGCTCCTCTTTCTTCGGGTGCCCCACCCTCGGTTTGTGAGGGTGGGTCCGTAGTCCTGGCCGGTGGCTGGATCCGCTAAATTCCTTCGATTCGTGCCTCTGATTTTTCTTATGTAGTGCCGGGCTTCAGCCCGGCTGCCGTCTTCCCGAGTAAATTGTCATCCTGAGAGCATCCGACCAGGATGCTCGAAGGATCTCAACTGTTCCCGCATCGAGCAGCCCACCGCCCGGTGCAAAACGCAACACAAAAAACAAAAGGCGCCGCTGACGCCGCGCCTCTTTGCCGAATTTCCATTTTCCAATGTCGCTTCTCGATCTTCTAAATAAACAACTCCTCTTCCTGCTCCGGACTTTCTTCCCGTCCCGCCGCGGGCGCCGCGGCTTTCCGCGATCTCAGCAGATCCAGCCCAATCTTGATCCCCTGTACCAGCGCCGAAACCTTTTGCACCGGTCGAAAAAAACTGGTCTTGAACTGCGAACCGGCGTCCTCTACCGCTTCCATCGTCCCGGTCAAAATCCGGTCGATGTGCAGCAATTGCCCGCGAAAACGATCCGCGGCGTCGGTCACCACACGGTCCATCTTCTGCGCTTGTCCGCGCGCCAGGTATACAATGTGCGCCGCGTCGCTGACCATCGTCGAAATTTTTGGCTGGGTGTCGTCCAGCAAAATCTGCACACGCGTCAGGATCGGCCCGGCCTTTTCATTCAAGTCCGTCACCGTCTTGTCCAGCTTCTGCATGGTGCGCCGCGTGGTCCAAAACAACGCGATCAACACCGACACTTGCAGCAACATCGCCGCCGCTATCAACGGTCCAACCCAGTTTTGCATGTCCGCCCCTTCGTCCCACCCTCTGGCTACAGCATGGAACGAATCCCGCCGAACACTTCCCCGAAAACTTTGCGTCTTAAAATCCTTACTTCCCAGCCTCGCGCCGGTACGCTTCCCGTGCGCCTTCCACCGCCGCCGAAATCGTTTCTTTGTGCCGCGAAGCCGTTTCCTTGCCGCGCTCGATCAAATCGTCCGCGCGCTCCCGCAATTCCCGCGCCTTTTTCTGCGCAAAATCCTTGCCCTCATCGGCCTTGTCGGCCAGAAATCGCCGCGTCTCATCCCCGGACTTCGGCGCGAACAACACTCCCACCAGCGCTCCCACTCCCAGCCCAACCAAAAAATAAGAAATCTTCGAACCTACGTTGTCAGCCATGTTCGCCTCCACCTGCAACGTAACACAGCCACTTGCAAGCCACAATACGCCCTAACCGGTATGCTTTGTGAAAACGGTTAAGCCCTTCCCGCTGCTTTTTCTAGCTCCGCCAGCACTCGCTCCGCGCTTTTCCGCGCTATCACTTTGCTCACTCGTTCCACTCCCGCCTGCCGCAGGTTAGCCACGCTGCCAAACTCTTTCAGCAATTTCCGCGCGGTCTTTTCCCCGATTCCCGGAATCTCCTCCAAGGCGCTTTTGGTCTGCCGCTTTCCCCGCCGTAACCGGTGAAACGTCACCGCAAACCGGTGCGTCTCGTCGCGAATCTGTTGGATCAAATGTAACACCGGCGAATGCCGTTCCAGCACTACCGGCTCATTCTCCTGCCCATACACATACAAAATCTCTTCCTTCTTCGCGATGCTCGCCAGCGGCTGATTGATAATTCCCAGCGAATCCAGCGCGTCCGCCGCGGCGTGCAATTGCCCAATGCCGCCGTCGATCAATATCAATCCCGGCATCGCTTTCTTCTCTTCCTGCAATCGTTTGTATCGCCGCGTCACCACTTCGCGCATGCTCGCAAAATCGTCGTTCTGACGATAAATTCTTAATCCTTCGCTGGCCGCCGATTTTCCCGCGCCGTTTTCCTGGGAACGCCATTCTCCAGAATGGCGCTCTTTCTTTTCACTCTTTTCTTTCACTTCATCCGGATTCACCGCGCTAAGAGTCCCATCCATCCCGCGAATAATGAATTTCCGATAGTCCGATTTTTTCATCCGCCCTTTTTCCCACACCACCATCGAAGCCACCGCGTCGCTGCCTTGTATATGCGAAATATCGAAGCACTCGATCCGCTCCGGCTCTTCCGCTAAATTCAGCGCATTCTGCAGCGCTTCGCCAATCGCCTTCGACGTCGGCTTCAACACCCGGAATCGCTGCTCAAACGAATGCGCTGCGTTGTTCTGCACCAAGTCCAGAATCGCCCGCTTCGACCCGCGCTGCGGCGTAAAAATCTCCACTTTATGTCCTGCACGCTCGCTCAACAATTCTTCCAGTAGCTCGCGATCTTCAAATTCTTCCGGCACGTGAATCATCTTCGGCAAATATTCCGCTTCCAGATACAGCTGCTTCAACAGCGACGGCACAAATTCAGCGGCATCGAACTGCTCTAAGTCCTCCCAGTAAAATTCCCGCCGATCCACAACGCGACCGCCGCGCATGTGAAACAGGTTCGCCGCCACTAGCGGCGGCTCCGCGTGGTACGCCAGCACGTCGGTATCGTCACCCTGCGCCGAGGCAATTCTTTGCCGCTCCTCGATGTCTTCCATCGTGCGCAGCAAATCGCGGTACGAAGCAGCCTGCTCGTACAACTCTTTCTCCGCGGCCGCTGCCATCCGCCCTTCCAAACTCTTGATCAAGTCGTGTCGCCGCCCTTCCAGCAGCATTCGCACATCGTGCGCCGCTTCGGCGTAACGCTCATCGGTCGTCAATCCCGCCACGCACGGACCCAGGCATCGGTGAATGTAATATTGCAAACAGGGCCGCGGATGCGTTCGCGTCAAGTCCACCGTGCACGACGGCACCAGAAATCGCTTGTGCACAAAATGCAAAATCCGCCGCGCCAGGCTCGCCGGAAAATACGGCCCAAAATACAGCGAACCATCTTTTGGCAGCCGCCGCGTGAAATATACTCGCGGATATTTTTCCGCCGCGGTGAATTTGATGTACGGGTAAGTCTTGTCGTCCCGCAGCATGATGTTGAACTTCGGCTTATATCGTTTGATCAGCTGATTCTCAAGCGCCAGCGCCTCGCGCTCGTTATCCACCACGATCGTTTCCAGCTCGGCAATTTCCCGCGCCAGCGAACCCGTTTTCGCGTCCATCCACCGCGATTCCAGAAAATACGATCGCACCCGGCTGCGCAGCGATCCCGCTTTGCCAACATAAATCACTTTCCCGCTGGCATCATGAAACAGGTACACCCCGGGCTTTTCCGGTAACAGCGCCGCTTTTTCTTTGGGTTCCATTTGTAGTGGCCGGTCTCGGGTGCGGGCTGTACTTGCAGCCCGCGATAAAAAAAGCCCGGTTCTTTTGAATTATTCCGCAAAACGGCGGCGCCGGCTTTTTTCGCCGGGCAACTTCCATCATACTAGACTGAATCAGACTAACGTGAACCGCACCAGCCAATCTCGCCGTTCAATCGATCGAATCGCTGCACTCACCGCTCTATTCTTGTTCGCCGCCCTGTTTCTGGCCGATCGTCCGGCTCCCGCGCAAACTCCCGCAACCCAGGGCCCGCCAAAGCCCAAACCAAATACCGACACCGCTACCCAAAACGCTCCCGACCAGCCTATGTGGGATCCGCTGCGCGCGGACAAGGACTTGCAAGTCGGCGAGTACTACCTCCACAAGGGCGATCTGGACGCCGCAATCGACCGTTTTCAGGATGCCGCGCTGGCCAAACCGGGCTACGCGATTCCCTTCCGGTTTCTCGGCGAAGCTCAGGAAAAAAAGGGATTGAAACGCGACGCACTGAAATCCTACATCCGCTATCTCGATCTCTATCCGCACGCCGAAGACAAAGTCAAAATCGAAAAGAAAATCGAAAAACTTCGCAGCGAAGTCGCCAAATCAAAAAAGAAATCGGCTGGCTAAATTCTCAATCCTGAATCGCAGCCCAGTTCTTCCCCGCGCCAAGATGTCCAACGCCTTCCGCGCCCGGTCAAATTCCGGAAACAATTTTTCTTCCGCCCGGAATTCCGGAGAATGTGACAGCAGGCTGCAGCCCGATTTTCTGGTCGGATGTTTGACGTGCAGCATCTCGTGATACAGCACATACTCCACCACGTACTTCGGAACTTCCCGGCGATCCATCCGGCAATTCAGCAGAATCTGGTTCGGCCCCGGATCGTATGACCCGAATTGCCGCCGCCAACTTCGCGTGCTCCATCCCAGATGCGGCCTGCGCAAGCCACCACGAAAAAACCGCTCGTTCAGCTCGTCAAACATCTGCTCCAAATCAAACTGTTCTCCGGCAGGATGCAGCGAAGCCGGGCGCACTCGCCCGCTGCGCATCTGCTGCACCCGCTGCCGCGTCTTGTGCGATTTTGCGTATTCATCATAGGGAGCCACCAGCGCCCGCGGCGTTCGCTTGCGGTAAATCCGCGCCAGCAGCAACGCAGCGGCACCTTCCAACACCGCCAGCGGCGCACGCTGCAGCAAATCCGAAAAGCGTACGATCATCTCCGACTCGCGGCGGCGCACGGTCAACGTCAAGCTTGAGTACGGATAAAACTCCACGCGAAACGCCGGCGGCGGCCCCGCGCAGCCAATGCGGGTGAATATTCTCTGGCAAAGCGCTGCGCCTCCCGGAACCAGCTTGGCTTTCCCGATTTTCCTTCGCTTCATCGTGCGTGTTGCGGCTCCAGTCTTATACAAGTTCGGCCATCTTTTGTCGGCGCCCGAATAAACGATTGTCATCCTGAGTGCGCCGGAGGCGCACGAAGGATCTCAACCGCAGGTGCTTGCAACTACTTTCAAGTCAATTCTTTCTCCGCACCGGTGGCGGCGCCACGCTCTTTTTCGCCTTCTCCGCGTCGTTCATTGCGTCTTGGGTACCTTCCAGCGCGTCGTCCAGATTATCCTGGTAGATCTCAACCTCTTTTCCGTCGGCCTTGATCTTTTTCAACACTTCCAGAAATTCCTTGGTTTTTTCCGCCACTAAATCGATTCCCGCCCGCACATTCTGCTGTTTTTCCACTCCCAGCTGCATCTGATCTGCCGCGTCATCAATACATCCCACATAGGAATTCATCAGGTAATTCAGCAACTGCGGATGGTTGGTCTGCGAAGGGTGATCCAGTTCGTATTGAAATTTTTTGAGCCGGTCATCGGCAAACAGTACAAAAAGTTTGATCTTCTCGTTGCTGGTTTCCGCGTCGCGAATCTTGTCCGCTTCCTGCGACGACAAATAATCCTTCTGCGGAACCTGCGCCGCCGCTCCCGCAGCCAAACAAAACGCAAGGCAACCCAGCAACATCACTTCACTCCACACTCTCATGGCTGTTTCTCCGGCGGCGTGTCCGGCTTCTTCTCGTTGGATGGGCCCTGCGGCGGCCGAGGTTGTTCGCCCGGCCGTCTGGGGAAAAGTAACTTCAACATTTCGCGGTCCAGTTCCATCAAGTCGTGCTCGACCACCTGCATCGGCGGGCGGTACGGCTCGGGCATCGCCAAAATCACATCGCGGATCTCCCGGATGCTCCGTCCAGTATGAATTTCCAGCTCGCGGTAACCGCCGGAATGTTTTTCCGCGTCGGGATGCGTTTTTTTTAGCGCTTGCAGCGCCGCTCGCACATTGTCCCGGTAACTTTCCATCACCAGCCCGACAGTCACATAATCATTGGCGGCAGCCGCTTCGCGCTCCTTGGCAAACTGCGCATCGCCAAGTTTGCGAATCGACTTCGCTTTTCGCACCGCGTCGGTCTCGTGATCAAATCGCTGCTGCAGTAACGCCAGTTCATCCACGGCGCGTGCGCCAATCGCGAAAATCAGCACGGCGCAAATCGAAAGAACCGCGCTCCGCCGCCAGGCGCGCCCGATTGCGCCTATCTTTTCTTGTCCATTATTTTCTTCAGCACGATGATGCGCTGTTGCGCTTGCCATACCTGGTCCGCGTTCCGATTCTGGTCCGCCTCTAGAAATTTCTGATACGCCTGCAACGCCGGCTGGGTCTGTTGCAGTTTATCGTAGCAGAGTGCCCGTACAAATAACTCCGCCGCATTCGGCGGCTCCATCTTCGCGACATAGTCCAGCAACTTCAGGGTGGTGGGATAATCGCCGGCCAAATAAGAAGTCGAAATCAGATCCTTCCAGAACAGAATGTTTTTCGGATCCAATTGAATCGCCGCTTTCAATTCCTGTTGGGCGTTGGGAAAATCACGCACCTGCAAATAAGTTCGGCCCAGTCCCCCGCGCAGCGCTGCATCCTTCGGCGCTAGCGCCACTGCCTGCTTCAGCGTGACAATTGCCGCGTCCCATTTTTTCTGCCCAATTTGAATGTCCGCGCGCAATTTCAGCGACTCCAGCGAGGGCGCGCCACCTTTCTCCGTTTTCTCCATTTCCGCGAGCGCTTCGTCGTACTTCTGGTCGGCCACCAGCAAGTGCACCAGGTGCGCACTTGCCGCGGCATCGCCGGGCTTGGCAGCTAAATAATTCCGGTAGGCATCCGCCGCTTCCGGCTTCTTCTGCCCGTCCAGGCTTTCCGCCAGACCCGCAAGCGCCGGCAAGGATTGCGGCTCGCTGGCCAGCACTGCACGAAATTTTGCTTCCGCATCGCTGGCACGGTTTTCCCGCAGGTAAAGTTGCGCCAGATGCAATTTGGAATCGATGTCACTTGGATCGAGCGCTAGCGCGCCTTCATAGGCGCTCGCTGCATTTTTCAGCTCGCCTGATTTTTCGTACGCCTGGCCAAGCAACGTGCGCGGGCGGCTTTGTGTAGGTAGCAGCTCCACCGCGCGCTGTAATGGTGTCACCGCCGCGGCCGGCTCCGTAGCGAGCAGCATGATCCCCAGGTTCAGAGCGGCTTCGGGCATTTTCGGATCCAGCTGCATCGCGCGCTCATATTCGCCTCGCGCTTCGGTGGACTTTTCCATCGCGGTATACGCATAGCCCAGCTGAAAATGCGCGTAGGCGAAATCGTCCTTTTCCGCGACAAATTTTTGTAGCGCAGCAACCGCTTCCGGATATTTCTGCTGATCGATATCCTTCCGCGCTTCTTCCAGCAAATCGTTCAGCGGATTGGCGATGACCTGCTTGGTCCCTTTCGATCCTCGTTTGCTGGTCGCTGTCTGGCCACCGCCGCACGGAGCCATCACCATCAACAGTGACACCGATGCTAAAGCGATTCGTTGCCGTCTCGATCTGGTGATTAAAGCCTTCATTTTCCTCGCGCAGAAAGTGGTTTTTTACCGCTGCCGTTTGCCGCTTCCATCCCATTCGATGCGTCATTGCCGTTGCGTTTTGCCTGCCCGCCGTGGTGGGCCTGCCCACCCTGGTGGGCCTGCCCGTTGGCTTGCAATACCTTGGCCAGGAATTTGCCGGTGTGCGATTGCGAATTCCGCGCCACCTGTTCCGGGGTGCCGGTGGCGATGATTTTTCCGCCCTGGTCGCCGCCATCCGGGCCCATATCGATCAGCCAGTCCGCGGATTTGATGACATCGAGATTATGCTCGATGACCAGTAACGAAGCGCCGGACTCCAGTAACTTGCGGAACGCCGCCAGCAATTTGGCGATGTCGTCAAAATGCAGCCCTGTGGTCGGCTCATCCAGAATATAAAGAATTCCCTGATTTTCGCTGCGCGAAAGGTGCGCCGCCAGTTTCAACCGCTGCGCTTCGCCTCCGGATAACGTAGTTCCGGATTGCCCAAGCCGCAAATAACCCAGACCAATTTCGTTCATGATCCGCAGCTTGGTGGTGATTTTTTGCACGTTCACGAAAAACGCCAGCGCTTCGCGCACCGTCATGCCCAGCACTTCGTGCACATTTTTTCCGTGATACTGCACTTCCAGCACCGCGCTTTTGAAGCGCGTGCCGCGGCACTCTTCGCAAATCAGTTCCACGTCGGCCAGGAATTGCATTTCAACGGTCACCGTGCCGTCGCCCTGGCAGGTTTCACAGCGTCCGCCGGGCACGTTAAACGAAAAATGGCCCGCGGTGTAGCCACGGCGTTTGGCGTCGGGAGTGTCGGCAAACGCTTCGCGTATCGCGTCGAACGCTTTCAAATAGGTTGCCGGATTGGACCGCGGCGTCCGGCCAATCGGCGATTGATCGACAATCACCACTTCGGTGACCCGCTCGTCGCCTTCCAGTCGTTCGCAAAATTCTTTTTCGCTGCCGCCATTCTTTTTTGCCAGCAACGCTTTGTACAAAACATCATGTACCAACGTGGATTTTCCGGAGCCGCTGACACCGGTAACCACGGTCAGCGCTCCCAGCGGAATCATCGCGTCCACATTTTGCAGATTGTGCAGCGTCGCGCCGTACAGCCGCAGAAATTTTCCATTCAGCTTGTGCCGGATATTAGGCACCGGAATGCGCAGTTCTCCGCTCAAATAGCGCCCGGTAATCGATTTCGGATCCTTCAGAATCTCTTGGTACGTTCCCGCAAAAAGAAGTCTGCCGCCAAGCTCGCCGGCTCCGGGGCCAAGATCGATCACCCGGTCCGCGGCGGCAATGGTGTCTGGATCGTGTTCGACCACCAGCACGGTGTTTCCCAGATCGCGCAACGATTTCAAAATATCGATCAAGCGCTTGGTGTCGCGCGGATGCAAACCAATCGACGGCTCGTCCAGTACATACAGCGCGCCCACCAGATGCGAACCCAGCGAAGTGGCCAGCTGAATACGCTGTGATTCTCCGCCAGAAAGCGTTGCGGTCAAACGATCTAGCGAAAGGTAATCGAGCCCGACTTCATCCAAAAATTGCAGCCGCGAGCGAATCTCTTCCAGGATTCGGTCGGCAATTTTGCTTTGCGCTTCGCTCAGCTTTAGCTCCGAGAAAAATACCCGAGCCTCTTTCACCGTGAACTTGCAGATTTCGGTGATGGTTTTTCCGGCCACCCGTACCGCGCGCGCTTCCGGACGCAGCCGCGTTCCCCCGCACTCCGGGCAGGTGGCGTAGCCGCGGTACCGGCTGAGAAAAACCCGCACGTGCAATTTATATTTCTTCCGTTCCAGCCAGGTGAAAAAACCTTTGACTCCGTCGTAATCGTTTTCTGGATCGCCTTCCAGGATTCGCCGCCGGTCGTCCGCTTTCAGATGGCGCCACGCGATGTCGGTTGCAATGCCCTGCTGCTTGGCCCATTCGCGCGCCTTCTGCTGCAGCTGCCGGAACCGCGGCTTGGTCCACGGCTCGATTGCTCCGTCATCTAAAGACTTGCTGGGATCAGGAACCACCAGATTCAAATCGAAATCGACGGTGTTACCGAAGCCCTGGCAGCGCGGGCATGCGCCGTAAGGATTGTTGAATGAAAATAGTCGCGGCTCAGGCTCTTGATAAATTGTGCCGTCATTTTTGCATTCGAATCGTTCGTTAAAATTCAGGCGCTCCGCTGGAGCGCCGCCGGCATCCGGCACGAATTCCACGATGGCTTCGCCATTCCCTTCGCGATAGCAAATCTCAATCGAATCGGTTAAACGCGACTTGGATTCTTCGCTGACCGCAAGGCGATCCACTAAAACGTAAATCGGCTTTTTGAAATTCACATCGATCAAAGATTCCGGCGAAATGAATTCGTGAACCATTCCGTTCTGGTATAGGCGATTGAATCCTCGTTTTTGCAGATCCAACAACGCCAGGCGCACTTGTTCTAGCTCTGGTTCAGATGTTTTTTTGCGATCGCTCTTGCGCGATTTTGCCGCGGGCGGCGGCGCGGCGATGCGCAGCGGATACAAAACATAAAATCTGCGTCCGCTGCCAGACGACAAAACTCTTGCCGCGATGGCGTCCGGAGTGTCTTTAAAAACCTGCGCGCCGCATTTGATGCAAAAAGTT
>Ga0137418_10001939_pt1 | contig 18976 bp, 17 predicted proteins | sample CZODoug3_1_2_16f_FD_122242 | JGI IMG/M metagenome (GOLD analysis project Ga0137418, IMG submission 122242) | Vadose zone soil fungal communities from Angelo Coast Range Reserve, California, USA - CZODoug3_1_2_16fungal (Hybrid Assembly) | ecosystem: Environmental > Terrestrial > Soil > Vadose... | reverse complement strand
GGTGCCAGTGCAGTTCACGAAGCCCTCCCGGGCGAAGCGTGACCATTGCCATAGCAACATTGGTTGCCACCTTGAACTTGCTCGAGTCAACGATGCGTACCTCTCCGCCGCTGGTGCGCTTGGTCGGCGGCATTTCCATGGTGCGAAAAGCGAAATCATGCGGCGACTTGCCAAGCGCCCCCGCGGCGGCTATCTGGTCGGCCACAAGGGGCCCGGGAACAGCGGTCTGGAAGATGAATAGCTCTTGCTTGGGAAGGTTCTTCAAGGCTGGTTCCGCGACCCCGAAATTCTTCGCCAGGACCTCTCGCGGCAAATGCGCCATCGAGTCGCTCAGCAGGACGGTGTCCGATTCGGAAAAATCTCCGTCGTCGAATACCAGCATGAATTCCGTTCCGTCGGGATCAAGGCCTTGTATGGAATGCGGGATGCCGCTGGGAAAATACCAAAGGTCGTTCTTCTTGGTGTCAGCGACGAAGCTCTTGCCGTCGGCGTCAATGGCGGTGATGCGGGCCGACCCGTAGAGCACGATGGCCCATTCGTCGGCGGTGTGCCAGTGCAGCTCGCGAACGCCTCCGGCGGTGAGTCTCATGTTCACGCCGGCCATGTACTTGGAGACTGGAAGTTCGCGGACCGTGACCTCGCGCGACCATCCGCCTTCGTAGACGCGCTTGTTGGCGAACGAGAAGGGATATTTGAAGTTGGGAACCAGGCTCTTGGAATCGGTGGCGGGTGGCCAGGTGGAATCCGGGTTCTGAGCATCGAGAGCCGGGTTTCTAGGCCCGGGATCGGTGCGAGACCTGTCCTGCGCCAACGCACTCACCGAAAGAGCACCGAGTGCGGCGGCACCGGCTCCCACGAATCTTCGTCGTGACAGTTCTTTATCTCTCTCGTTTTCCAATGCGAGTTCCTCCATTGCAAGCTTCGCATGAGGTGAGAGAGCACTTGCCCTGCCAAAGAGGCTCCCGCACGCCGTGGTCAAAAACGCTGATAAATCGAGGGTTTGCCGACGGTAGCCGCCAGTGGAAGTGTCGAAGAGGTTCGACAGGTGTCGGCGCGAGGCGGTGCTTGCGCGAATCTGAACCGTGGCTCAATTTGGCCGATGTTTGGATTCAATGGTTTGGCACGGCCTAAGCGCCTGCGATTTTGGCAAGCGAAATGCCCTCTCCATGATTGGAGGAACGTTGCCCGCTACCTTGGGCGACGGCTGATCCCCCAAATCTGAAAGTGCAGTGAGGGCGTTATGTGGATTGTTCGGTTGGCGCTGCGGCGACCTTATACGTTTGTGGTGATGGCGATCCTGATCTTGATCCTGGGATCGCTGGCCGCGCTGAACACACCCACCGATGTCTTTCCGAACATCAACATCCCGGTGGTCAGCATCATCTGGAACTTCACCGGGCTGGCGCCGAAAGACATGGCAAGCCGGATCGTCGTCCTGCAAGAACGCAACCTGACGACCGTGGTGAACGACATCGAGCATATAGAGTCGCAATCACTGAACGGGGTCGCGGTGATCAAGGTGTTCTTCCATCCCGGCGTGAACATCAGCACCGCACTCGCGCAGATCGCGGGGTCGTCGCAGACCCAACTCAAGCAGTTGCCAACCGGCACCACGCCGCCGCTGATCATCACTTACAGCGCATCGAGCGTCCCCATCCTGCAGCTCGCGCTCTCGGGACCGCTCTCTGAGCAACAGCTGAACGACCTGGGACTGAACTTCATCCGGCCGCAGCTTACTTCAGTGCAGGGAACGGCGGTGCCGTACCCATACGGGGGGAAGCAGCGGCAGGTGCAGGTGGACCTGAACACTACCGCCCTGCAGTCGCGCGGACTATCGCCGCTCGACGTGGTGAATGCGATCGGCGTGCAGAACCTCATCCTGCCGGCCGGGACCGCAAAGATCGGCACGTACGAATACAACGTGGAGATGAATGGGAGTCCGCAGACCATCAAGGCGCTCAATGACCTGCCGATCAAGACGGTAGGGACGTCGACCATCTATGTCCGCGACGTCGCGTTCGTGCGCGACGGCTTCCCGCCGCAAACCAACATCGTTCGCGTGGACGGAAGACGCTCGACGCTGATGACCATCCAGAAGACCGGCACCTCATCTACGCTCACCATCATCGACAGCATCAAGAAGATGTTGCCGCAGGTGAAGACCACTCTGCCGCCGGAGCTACAGATCCGCACCGTGGGCGACCAGTCTGTCTTTGTGCGTGGCGCGATCTCCGGCGTGATACGCGAAGCGCTGATCGCTGCGTGCTTGACGGCGATCATGATCCTTCTCTTCCTTGGGAGCTGGCGCAGCACGCTGATCATCGCGATCTCGATCCCGCTTTCCATCCTGGCATCGATCGCGGCGCTCAGTGCGTTGGGAGAGACCATCAACCTAATGACGTTGGGAGGACTGGCGCTGGCAGTGGGCATCCTGGTGGATGATGCGACGGTGACCATCGAGAACATCCACCGTTATTTATCGGAAGGCAAGGAGATCGAAGAAGCCATCCTTGATGGCGCACAGCAGATCGCCATCCCGGCGCTGGTTTCGACGCTCAGCATCTGCATCGTGTTCGTTCCGATGTTCCTGCTCACCGGCGTGGCCCGCTACTTGTTCGTTCCGCTGGCCGAAGCGGTGGTCTTCGCCATGCTCGCTTCGTATCTGCTCTCCAGGACGTTGGTGCCAACGCTGGCCAAGTACTTCCTGAAAGCGCATGCGGCAGGCGAAGAAACAGCTCACAGCAAAAACATTTTCGCGCGCTTCCAGGCCGGGTTCGAACATCGCTTTGAGGCGATCCGCAGCGCGTATCACGGACTGCTCGAGACATTCATCACTCACCGAAAGATCTTTGTTGCGGGATTCCTTGGCGCCTGCGTACTTTCTTTCGCCTTACTGCCCTGGCTGGGGCAGGATTTCTTCCCCTCGGTAGACAGTGGCGAGTTCATGCTGCACATGCGCGCCCCGACCGGGACCCGCATTGAAGAGACCGCGGCTCTGTGCGATCGCGTAGAAGCAGTCATCCGCACGGAGATACCTGCGAAGGAGTTCAGCGGGGTCATCGATAACATCGGGCTGCCCTACAGCGGAATCAATCTGTCCTACAGCAACTCGGCTCCGATCGGGACCATGGACGCTGACATCATGGTCTCGCTCGCCGCAAAGCATCGCCCCACGGCCGAATATGTACACGACCTGAGACTGAAGCTGGCGCGAGATTTTCCGGGTGTCACCTTCTACTTCCTTCCTTCGGACATGGTGACGCAGATACTGAACTTCGGATTGCCGGCGCCGATCGACATTCAAGTGGTCGGAAATGATCTGGAAGGAAATCGTCAGTTTGCCGACAAGCTGCTGGCGCGCGTAAGGGAAGTCTCGGGGACGGCGGATCTCCGCATCCAGCAGACCTTCGATCAGCCGAAGCTGCATATCGACGTGGACCGGGTCAAAGCAGCAAACATCGGGTTCACGCAGCGCGAGGTAGCGTCCAATCTTCTCGTGACGCTCAGCGGCAGCTTCCAGACCGCACCCACGTTCTGGTTGGACCCGAAGAACGGGGTGAGCTACTCGATCGCGACGCAGACGCCGCAGTACCGGGTGCAATCGTTCCAGGACCTCAACAATATTCCGGTGACCGGCGCGAGCGGTGCGCAGCCCTCGATCCTTGCGAGCTTGGCATCGTTGACGCGCGGGTCAGACTTGAGTGAGGTATCGCACTACAACGTAGCTCCGGTGATCGACATATTCGGTGCCGTGCAGGGGCGCGACCTAGGCGGGGTCTCAAAAGACATCTTCTCGATCATCAACAGTAGCCAGAAAGAGCTGCCGCGCGGGTCGCGGATCATCGTGCGCGGACAGATCCAAACCATGCGTTCGTCGTTCATCGGGTTGCTGACCGGTTTGGTCTTCGCCATCGTGCTGGTCTATTTGCTGATCGTGGTGAACTTTCAGTCGTGGATCGATCCATTCATCATCCTGATGGCACTGCCGGCGGCGCTCGCAGGGATCGTGTGGTTCCTCTTCATGACCGGAACCACGATCAGCGTGCCCGCGTTGACGGGCTCGATCATGTGCGTGGGAGTGGCGACGGCGAACAGCATCCTGGTGGTGAGCTTTGCGAAAGAACAATTGAGTGAAGGCCTGAGCGCGGCAGACGCGGCTCTGCAAGCCGGGTACATGCGCTTCCGTCCAGTGCTGATGACGGCGCTGGCGATGATCATCGGCATGGCTCCGATGGCGCTAGGCATGGGTGAGGGCGGCGAGCAGAACGCGCCTCTTGGCCGCGCAGTGATCGGCGGATTGCTGTTCGCGACTGTGTCAACTCTGTTCTTCGTGCCCGCGGTATTCAGCGTCGTACACAGTTTGCGCAAGAAGAATGCCGAAGTACCGGCAACGGACAAAAATCCTTTAAACCGGAAACAGGAGTAGTTATGGCAATCGAAACGAAAATACCAAGCCAAGCCCCTTCACCAGACTCGCAGACGACCGCTGCTGGAACGCCGCACCACCCGCGTCGGGGCTGGCTCATCGGCATCGCAGTGCTGCTGGTCTTTGCCGGGATCTTTGTCTACGGCATCGTCACCCGGCTGAGGAACGCCGCCACGGTGGGTGCCGAGACAACGCAGATGGCGTTGCCGTCGGTCGCGGTGGTTGCGCCGCAGCGCTCGGCGCCCACGCAGGAAGTGGTGCTGCCGGGAAATGTGCAGCCGTTCATCAGCGCGCCCATCTTCTCCCGCACCAACGGTTACCTGAAGAAATGGTATGTAGACATTGGACAGCGCGTGAAAAAAGGACAGTTGCTGGCCGTGGTGGAGACGCCGGAAGTCGACCAGCAATTGGAACAGTCACGCAGCAATCTCGCGACTGCCAAGGCCAACCTGCAACTGGCGGAGATCACAAAAAACCGCTTCGAAGGTCTGTTGAAAACTCATGCCGTAGCGCAGCAGGATGCCGACAACGCGGCGGGGACGTACAACGCCAACAAGGCGATCGTCGACGCCAATCAGGCGAACGTGAGACAGCTGGAAACGATGCAGTCGTTCGAGAGGATCTATGCACCGTTCGACGGCATCATCACGGCGCGCAATACCGACATCGGACAGCTTATCGCTTCCGGGAACAGCGGCAACGTGAAGACCGACCTGTTCCACATCTCGCAGCCGGGGAAGCTGCGCGTCTACGTGAACGTGCCGGAGCAGTATTCGCAAGCCGCCGCGCCCGGGCTGACGGCTGAGCTGACGCTGGCGGAATTCCCCGAGAAAAAATTTCAAGGCAAGCTGGTGCGCACTGCAAACGCCATCAACTTCACCAACCGCACCTTGCTGGTGGAAGTGGATGTAGATAATCCAAGCGGCGAATTACTCTCCGGCGCGTATGCCGAAGTACATCTCCAAGTCCCCGGACAGAGCTCTTCCTATCTGGTGCCAGTCTCCACTCTCATCTTCCGCTCACAAGGGCTGCAGGTTGCAGTGGTGAAAGACGGCGCTGTGGCACTGACATCAGTCACCCCCGGTCACGACTTCGGCGATCAGATCGAGATCGTTGCAGGCTTGAAGGGCGACGAGTCGATTGTGGTCAGTCCGCCGGATTCGATCATCTCCGGACAAAAAGTCCAGGTGGTGCAACCGCAGACAACCCCTTCGGGAGGTGGAAAGTGAAATTGCTCCGCGAAGGAAAGATGTGGCGACGAGCGACCGCGGCGACATTGTTCGCGGGCGCGCTGATGCTCGCCGGCTGCACCGTCGGGCCGAAGTACAGACGCCCGCAAGCGGAAGTGCCGACGGTCTACAAAGAAGCCGGCAACTGGAAAACGGCAGAGCCCAACGAGCAGAACCTGGGCGGCAACTGGTGGGAGGTATTTCAGGACCCGCAACTGAACGCGTTGGAGGAGCAGGTCACGGTCTCGAACCAGAACCTGAAAGCCGCGGAGGCGATGTATAGACAAGCGCGGGCGCTGGTCCGCTTCAACCGCGCCGATTACTTTCCCACGCTTAGCGTTTCTCCGAATGCAACGCGCACAAAACTCTCGAGTAACACTGCGCCGGCGAATGCGATCTCGAATGGCAAAACCTTGACCGACATCCAACTTCCGTTCGACGTGTCGTACGAAATAGATGCCTGGGGACGGATCCGCAGCAATGTGGCGGCGTCGCGCGCGGAAGCACAAGCCAGCGCGGCCGATCTAGCAACCGTCAACCTGAGCATGCATGCGCAACTGGCGGTGTTCTACTTCCAGGCGCGCACCCTCGATGCGCAAGAGCAGCTTTTGAACTCGACCGTCGCACAATTTGAACAGGCGCTGCAACTTAATCAGAACCGATTCGACGGAGGAGTGGGCTCGGAAGTCGAGGTGGAGCAGGCCAGGACACAACTTGAGACGACGCGCGCCCAGGCGATCGACGTCGGAGTACAGCGCGCCCAATTCGAGCACGCGGTGGCAACGCTGATCGGCAAACCGGCAAGCTCGTTCACTCTTCCTCCGCTTCCATTGCAGACGCCGCCGCCGGCGATCCCGGTCGGCTTGCCTTCGGAGCTGCTGGAGCGGCGTCCGGACATTGCTTCCGCAGAACGGCTGATGGCGGCTGCGAACGCGCGCATCGGCGTGGCCAAGGCAGCCTACTACCCAATATTGAGCCTGACGGGCACGGGAGGATTTGAAAGCGGATCGATTGCGAACCTACTGACCGGCCCGAGCGCCTTGTGGGCGTTCGGCGGGGCGGCAGTTGAAACGCTCTTCGACGGTGGCAGGCGCCGCGCGACATCGGACCAGGCCACTGCGGCCTTCGACCAAAGTGTTGCCGTCTATCGCGGTACCGTGCTCACCGGCTTTCAGCAGGTGGAGGACAACCTGGCAGCGCTGAGGATATTGGAGAACGAGGCGAAGACCCAGAACGTGGCCGTGGTAGCGGCGCAAAAGTCGCTGGATCTTTCGGTTCAGCGCTACGAAGGCGGTGTGACCAGTTATCTTGAGGTCACGGTGGCGCAGAGCGCGGCACTTTCTGACCAGGTGACCGCGGTCAACATCCTCGGCCGGCGGATGGTCGCAGCGGTGCAGTTGATCCAAGCCATCGGCGGCGGGTGGGACAGCTCGAGCATCCCCAAGAACCCCGAGAAGGTTGCAAGCAAGTGATTTCTGTAAGTGAAATGTAATTCAGGAATAGGAGAAATCTAAGATGAAAACCTTTGTGAAATTCAGCGGCGCAATGCTGATCGTATTCATATCCTTGCTAGGCTTTGCCCAGTCGGATGCGACCGAAACCGCAACGCCAACCAAACGAACCGCAACCATTCCATTTGAGTTCTGGGTCGGAGACCGGCAACTTCCCTCGGGGGACTACACCATCGAGATGGTGGATGGCCCAGATGTGCTGTTATTCCGCACCAAAGACGGGAAGAAAGAAGAGCAGGTGTTCCTGACCCCGGCGATCAACCCGGTGCCGAAGTCAAATCCTAAATTGGTATTCGTGGTCCACGATGGGAAGAGCAATCTCGCTGAGGTCTGGGGAACCGATCACAAACGGATATTGACCACGCGGTACGGAGTGTTTCCGCAGAAGGGTGACACCACGCGGGAAGTGGCGGTCAAGGAGTGAAAACTCCTATGCCACGACCCTGACTTCCCGCAGATTCACGATGCCCAGTTTCTTCATGCGAGAGATCAGCGTGGTGCGCTTGATGGCCATGCGCGCCGCGGCGCCTTCCGGGCCGGCAACGCGTCCATTCGTCTCCCGGAGGACGCGAAGTATCTCGTCACGCTCGATGGCGGCGCGTTTCTCCGGTGCAGGAGTCACCGGACCGATGGTCTCGACCTCATCGGCCGAAACCTGGAGGGTTGAGCTGCGGGTCAGAATGACGGCGCGCTCGATCACGTTCTCAAGCTCGCGAATGTTGCCCGCCCAGTGCCGACGCGTAAGACCTCGCATGGCGGCGGCGGGAATCACGTCGATGAGCTTCTGCATGCGCCGCGCGTACTTGTCGGTGAAATAGCGGACCAACAACGGGATGTCTTCCGGACGCTCGCGCAGAGCAGGGATGTGGATAGGAAATACACTCAACCGGTAATAGAGATCGCTGCGAAACTCCTTGTCAGCGATCATCTTCTCCAGACTTCGGTCGGTGGCGGCGATCAGGCGCGCGTTAGTGCGCAGGGTGCGCGTGCTGCCCAGCCGCTCGAACTCCCGCTCCTGCAGAACTCGCAGCAGTTTGGGCTGAAGATCCAACGGCATCTCGCCGATCTCATCCAGAAACGCGGTGCCATGGCTGGCCAATTCAAAGCGGCCAATGCGCTGGGCTACTGCGCCGGTGAATGCGCCACGCTCATGGCCGAAGAGTTCACTTTCCATGAGACCGCTGGGAATGGCTGCGCAGTTCAGTTTCACAAACGCCTGATGCTTGCGACGGCTGCGATCGTGAATGGCGCGCGCGACCAGTTCTTTGCCGGTGCCAGTCTCGCCCAGCAAGAGCACGGTAGAGTCGCTGGTGGCCACCGATTCGATCATCTCCAGGACCTGGAGCAGAGCAGGGCTCTGCCCGATGATGCCGTTGAAGTCGGGTTCACTGCGGACGTCGTCCGTCCACGAAGGTCTATCCTCGAATCTAGTGATGCTGGTTACGCTGCTGGCCACTGTGCTTCTCCCTCGATCTGAGCCTGGTACAGGATCTCGACTCCCATGTGTTCCTGGATGGCGTCGTACAGCTCTCGCCAGGTTTCATTACACGTGCCGGCTTTATCGATCATCTCTCGCGTTACCGTGATCTTTACTACTGATGCTGGTTGGGTTGCCATGTGAATCCTCCTTTTGGCCTCCGACTGTTCGCTACTGGTTGCTGTTTCCGTTTCTTTCCCGCGAAATCCACTCGCGGATGTATGCCGGGCAATTGCGAAGTTGCGTGCCCCGGGTCTCATGCTGTGCCAAGAACCGTACCGTCGCTCGATCCACCAGTTTCACGTCTTGCAGATCGAGAATGATGTTGCGGCCCGCTGAAGCGGAGGCGAAAAGCGCCTCCAGTTCCGCCATCTGATCTTCTCGGATACGACCGCTGAGTACGAAAACCGCTGCGTCACTTTCGGTCAAACTTTGAATCTTCAGTGTCATTTGGCAATCATTTTCGACACTGCTGCTAATGCAATGGGCGTGCCATCACCAAGTTATTGAAAATAAAGGTGTTTAGATTGATTTGCAATCACGATACTTCGGAAATTTCCGAGATTCCGTGACGCTTGGCGGGATTTGGACGCGGAATTAGCTAGGTCGGAAGCGCTGTTTGTCTATCTTTAATGATTTGATCTTGGAATCAAGGGTGGATTGCGGGATGCCGAGCTTGGCGGCAGCGCCAGAGGGGCCAGAGACCCTGCCTTTACTCTCAGCCAGCGCCGCCTCGATCATCTCTTTCTCCTGGGTGGAGAGTTTTTGCGCAAGGGGCAGCGTTTCGGGGTCAGACTGCACCGGCCGGCTCGACAGCCAGCTCTCGTCAACAGAGAAGTTTTCCGAGTCACACACGATGACGGAGCGTTCGATGACGTTCTGCAACTCGCGGATGTTGCCCGGCCAGGCATAGGACTGGAGGAGGTCAAGAGTGCTTTTATCTATCGCGCGAATCTTTTTTCCCGCCTTGCTGGCGTAGCGATCGATGAAATACTCGACCAGAATCGGAATGTCTTCTTTGCGTTGCCGCAGCGGAGGAACCTGCAGAGGGAAGACATTCAGGCGGTAAAAGAGATCGCTACGAAATGTGCCGGAGGAGATGGCGCGCTGTAAGTCACGATTGGTCGCCGCAACCACACGCACGTTGGCCGTGATGGGCCGGCTTCCGCCGACGCGCTCATACTCGCGCTCCTGCAGCACACGCAAGAGTGCGATCTGGGTCTCCGGGGGAAGCTCGCCGACCTCGTCGAGAAAGATGGTGCCGCCTTCCGCCAGTTCAAAGCGGCCGAGGCGGCGCTGAGTGGCGCCGGTGAAGGCGCCCTTTTCATGGCCGAACAATTCCGAGGCGATGAGGTCGCGCGGGATGGCGGCGCAATTCACTCCCACAAAGGCGCGGGAGGACCTTTCCGACCGCTTGTGAATGGCGCGCGCAATCAACTCCTTGCCGGTGCCGGTCTCGCCAGTGATCAAGACTGTGGTCTCAGTCGGAGCGACCTTTGCTACCTGAGAGAGCAGGGAATGCAGCGCAGGAGAGGAGCCCACGATCTCCTCGAACATCGAGGTGCTGTCAATCTCTTCGCGCAAGGCAACGTTCTCGAGTTGGAGCCGCTCTTCCGCCTGCTTGCGATCGTGAATGTCAGTTCCTGTGATGTACCAGTGCAGGATCTTTCCGTGTTCGTCACAAACCGGAGTGAAACGTACCAGGAACCAGCGAAACTGTCCGTCTTTGCGGCGCGCACGCGCTTCCTGCTCATAGGCCACACCGCGTGCAAGTGACTTTTCCCGCTCGCGAATGATCCCTTCCACGTCGTCCGGGTGGAGGGCCAGTGCCGGAAAGCCGGCGGAGACTAGTTGCTCCATCCCTATACCGTAATACTGGAGAACGACCTGATTGGCGTAAAGACGAGAGCCGTCGGGCGCGCTAACGATGATGTGTTCCGGAACGAGATCGATGATCTGGCGAAGCTCGCGCTCGTCCTGACGGATCTTCTCTTCGGACTTCCGTAGCTCCTGGACGGTGACGCTCAGCTGATCGCGCGATCGCCTGAGCGACTCGGCTGCGTTCCTTTGCGCGGCACTTACCACCGCAACAAAGAGCGCTGACAGGATGAAAATGACAAAGCGGGGTATCTCGCTCGCAGGAATGGAAAACTCATGCGTCGGCGGAAGAAAAAAATAAACGAAGGAGAGACTGGAGAGAGCGACGGCGAGCAACCCGGGTCCGACTCCGCCGAACCACCCGCTGACGAGAACAGCGCAGATGAATATCGAAACCGGAGCGGCTTGTAGATCCAATACCGGGGAGCGCGCCAACCAGACTGCCAGTCCAACGGAAAGAACAGGGAGCGCGTAGCGCCAGAACAGAGGCAGCCTAGGCCATAGAAATGGGTTGAACCTTGACATGCCTTCTGACTCCGTCAAGCGCGCGTGGCGCCAAGATGCGCCTGCTGAAAGCAAAATCTTAGCATCAGGGCTGGTGCTTCCAGCATATTTAGACGAGATGGGGTGGCCCTGGGATGAGGAGCTGAGCTACTGCAGACTTGGATCGATCAAGGTGAGGTCTGTTTCCGGGTCAAAACGCTTCTGCATGGTGAACGGGTCGACCGTGACCATCACCTCGAGGGTAGGAGATACATGCGCATCGAGAATGTGCCCACCGTGGGTGCTTCCGTCCGCAGCCCCCACCACCATATGGGTATGAACCACGGGCTTTCCTTGATAGAGAGCGATGTCACCCACCATCGCGATCACCTCGACCTGGCCCGCGATGGGTATCTTCTTGTACTGCTTGCGCTGCGGATCAAACCACGCGACGGTCGCACCGTTGAGCGCCCCGATCGCCGTGAAGTGCGCACTGGTGATGTGGTACTGCTCAGCAAACTCCAGCAAGCCGGAAAGGGCCTCGTCGCCTTTGCCAAAGATCACGGCGTATTCCCTGATCTGTTCGCCCCGGCTCAGCAACTGAATCTGCATCTTCGGAGCTTTGCCCCGGGGGACGGTTTGCGAGGGCGATATATATTCACCGGAAGGCTCCTGCGCCTGGCCGATCAAGCTCGCGAGGCCAAGTAACGACAAGATGTAACTGAGTCGCTTTAGTCTGATCATAAAATTTCCTTTGCTCCAGAACTACTGCAGGCGCTTGCGGTTGTTCGATGTTCCTGCTTGCGCCTCTTCCCCCAGGGGACGAATTCTCGCGAGGGCCTCCATGAGTTCGACCACGATGGAAAAATCCTCTCCGCTCTCGCCGCCAAGTTCGGCGGAGTTGATCTGAAAAGCTGCAGCGGTCGCGGGCATGGGCACTCGCAATTCGGCGGCGGTCTCGAGGATCAAACGGAAGTCCTTGTTCATCAGCTGGAGTGGGAACTGAGGACTGTAATCCTCTTCGGAGACCCGGCCGAGCTTGCCGACCAAAGCGGGAGCGATCACCGCTGTCTTGGCCAAAACGTCGAGCAAGCGATGGCGGTCTAAGCCGGCCTTCTGGCCAAGAGCTACCGCCTCTGCAACGGTTTGCATGCCGACGCCCAGCAAAGTATTCACCACCAGCTTCATGGTCGTTCCGGAGCCGCTCGGTCCGAGATAGAAGTATTGCCGCGCGATCACGCGCAGGATGGGCTCAACCACATTGAAGATCTCGATATCGCCGCCGGCCAACAAGGTGAGCGTTCCCTGCTCGGCGGCTGGAGTGCTGCCGGAGATGGCGATGTCCAGTACGTTCAATCCGCGTTCGTGACCCTGATGGGAAATCTCGCGTGAGGTGTTGGGGGAGACGGTACTCATCTCCAAGACAAGAGAGCCAAGGCGGAGATTCGAAAGTATCCCGTCGGCTCCGAGATAGACGTTGCGCACCGCTTCGTCATTGGTCAAACAGGAGAGCGCAACGTCAGACTTTCGGGCGAGATCAGCTACGCTCACCGCGACTTCCGCTCCGTGCATTTCGAGCGCCGAAACCTTCTCATAGTCGGTGTCATAAACCATGACGGTGTAGCCATGGTCCATCAGGCGGCGCGCGATCCGGGAGCCCATGTTGCCGATACCGACAAAACCTAGTCTGATCGAATTTGAGATTGGATCCATGTTACGTCTTGCTCCTCTGCGGTGTGTTGTGCAATCGCGTTGCCAAAGGGAAATGCTGCTCATCGAACTGACGAGTCACGCCGCGAGTGCCTCCCGTGTTCCGCATTCAAGTTCAATCAAGGATGTGAACTCCGCCAGTTCCTCGCGGACATCGGATCTCTCGTGCCGCTCCATATTCCGCACGAACTCGATACGATCGTCATCTTCAAACTGTGTGTGCGCGCGATAAAGAATGTTTTGGGCTTCTGCCCATGCCTCCGCTGCATAGAGAGAGGCATATTTGGAAACGTAAACAAGCGCGTGACGCAATACTCGTCCTGGATCGATCAATGAGTCTGGCTGGTCCATGCAGTCACTCCGTCCTTGCTACAGGCACGCGGTCTTCCACAGTTGTTCTCTCTGGGCAGCAAGGCGTCCCTGACGTGCAAAGGTGCAGTCTTCGACACCTGCTGAATGTTTTCGACAGGCAAGGGCACCTCGCATAGTCTGGAACCCCAGTAGATTTAGGGTCTTGGAAAAGAAGGCGGTATGGCACGCGAGTTGCGATATTCCAGGCGTGGACATACGCGTACCGACATTGTTTCGAGATTATGTGACCCCGGGAGGGCGCAAGTGGCTCCCGCTGATGTTCGTGCTGGGGTCGATCGCGGTGGTTGCATACGCCGATTACAAGGCCACCACCGTTTCTCTGGGGTACCTGTACATCCTGCCGCTTGCCATCGGCGCAATGTTTCTACGCTCCGAGATCAGCTACGGGCTGGTCGTTGTCTGTCTTTTTCTTCACGATCTGTTTCGTCCAGCGCACCTGGTGGCGCTGCCGATACGCGTCGCACACAATCTGACGGGGCTGGTCGGATTCGTCCTGGTGGTGTACGCGGTCCAGAGATACGTAATGCAAAGGGAGCTGTTAGCCAGAGCTGTCCGCAAGCAGAGGGATGACCTGGTGAACGACGTGCAGCTAGCGGGACAAGTGCAGCGCATGTTCCTTCCCCACGGCCAACCATCGATCGCGGGCCTGGACATCGCAGGAATGATGCAGCCGGCCCGGACCGTTGGTGGTGACTACTACGACTACATCCCGATGAATGACCACGCGATCCAGATGGTGGTCGCCGATGTTGCCGGCAAAGGTGTGTCGGCCGCGCTGCTGATGTCCGCCGCAGCGGCTGCGACGCAATTCGAGATGAACGAAGTGCGCGACATCTCGGATATGGTCAGCCATCTCAACGCGGGACTGCATGCCGTGTCGGACGGCACGCGCTATGTGACATTGCTGCTAGCGGAGGTTGACGCGGAGCACCGAACGCTGCGTTACATCAATTGCGGTCACAATCCGGCACTGCTACTACACGAAGGTACCGGCGAGATCGTGAACATGAGTTCTTCTTGCCCGCCATTGGGCATGTTTGCGCGTGCAGCCTGCGAGGTTGGCGAATCCGAGCTCAGCCCTGGCGACATCATGGTGTTTTACACGGATGGTCTGACGGAGACAGAGAACCCGATGGGCGAGCCGTTCGGAATGGAGCGTTTGTTGGCGGTGGTGCGAGGGAATTCCGCATTGTCAGCCGAGCGGATCATGAAAAACGTCTTTCATTCAGCGGTCGATTTCCACGCAGAGCTTGGTTTCAACGACGACGTCACCATCCTGGTGGTGAAATGCAATTTTGACGGGGCTGATGCATTCGTGGAGCGGCCGGATGGAGCTGCTGTAAATGTCGAGCTTTCGACGAATGTCGAAGTCCGAGAACTGCCGGCGTAGGGCTCCATGCCAATGATTTCAACGTCTTGCATGATTTGGACCAAGGAATCATTTGGCATCCCAAGTGCAATTTATGAAGACATTCATAAGCTGTACGAACTCTTGTTAAGGAGAAGGAAAAAATGAAATTGGCAAAACGTCGGCTCGGTTCGAGCGGAGTCGCGATCACGACAGTAGGATTTGGAGCCTGGGCCCTCGGCGGTGGCGGATGGTCCTTTGGTTGGGGACCGCAAGATGACAATGCATCCATTGCCGCGATGCGGCATGCACTGGAACTGGGCATCAACTGGATCGACACGGCCGCGGTCTATGGGCTGGGACATTCCGAGGAAGTTGTCGGCCGTTTGCTGCGCGAATTGCCGGCGTCCGAGCGGCCATTCGTTTTCACAAAATGCGGGCTGGTTTGGGACAAGCTGAATCCCATGGCAGAGCCGAAGCGCGTGCTCAAGCCGGAATCGATCCGGAAAGAGTGCGAAGCATCGCTGCGGCGGCTGGGAGTGGAACGCATCGACTTGTATCAGTTCCACTGGCCGGACGAGAGCGGGACCCCTGTCGAGGAGTCCTGGGGCGAGATGGTGCGGCTTATCGAACAGGGGAAGGTCCGACTCGCTGGAGTCTCCAACTTCAATGTAGATCTGCTGGAACGCTGCGAAAAGATTCGCCACGTGGATTCTTTGCAGCCTCCATTCTCGCTCATCCGCCGCGATGCGGCCGCACGCGAGATTCCGTGGTGCGCCGAGCACGGCACGGGCGTGATCTGCTACAGCCCGATGCAATCCGGACTTTTGACCGACAGCTTTGACGCCAATCGCGTCGCGCGGCTCGCGCCTGACGACTGGCGCAAGCGCTCTCCCGAATTCCAGCAGCCGAACCTCAGCCACAACCTCAGGTTGCGAGATGCGCTCCGCCCGATAGCAGAACGGCACAGCACCACGGTATCCGCGATCGCGGTGGCGTGGACGCTGGCCTGGCCCGGAGTCACCGGGGCCATTGTTGGAGCTCGCTCGGCAGAGCAGGTGGACGGTTGGGTAGAGGCCGCCGGCCTGAGACTCACTGCTGTGGATCTGATACAGATCGCGGCCGCGGTGCAGCGTAGCAGGGCGGGCACAGGCCCGGCAACGCCGCTCTTGTATCAGGCAGCGTGACACGAATTTTGGTTACGGAAGCGCAACCAGAAACATCCGGGCGAGCCGAGTGCTCTCCCGGCAAATAAAAAAGGAGACGGAATGAAATTTAAATCTTTAACACTGGTAACGATCTTCGCTTTGGCTAGCCTCGGTTTTGCAGGCGTCGCGACCGACGTAGGCAAGGCCGGCAAAGCCACAGGCAAGGCAACAGTAAAGGTGACCAAGAAAACAGCAAAGGTGACCGAGAAAACAGCCAAGGGCACTGCCCGTGGCACTGAAGACGTAGGCAAGGGCACCGCCAAAGTTGCGAAGGGAACTGCGCGCGGAACTGAAAAGGCAGCCCACGGCGTAAAGACAGCCGCCGTGAAGACGGTTGACGTACTGAAATAAAAATGAATACCAACAGCCAGGACGGTCACGACCCCCACCGCGAGTTCATGGAGTGGGTTGCGGCCGTCGAGGCATGTCTGGTTGATCGGGATATCTTGGATAGTAACTTGCCGCCGGCGACAAAATCCTCCCTCAAGCTGGCATTGCGGCGCGGCTGAAGCCGCGCCTCCCACCCCACACCGGTTAAAGCCGCTTTCCTTACAGGCTTCTGTTCCCACCGCTAAAGCGGTGGGCTGACACGAACCGATCGAAATGCAGTTCCTCTTTCTTCGCTTCGCTTGCAGTCAGGGGTCAAGCCCTGACCTGCCAGCCGCCGACTTCGGGGCTCGCTCGGGATGACGCCCGCTGGGTTGGCCATTCACCCAGTTGAACGATTGTCGAAAGTGTTTCGGCATGTGTCGAGCGACAGCCTGTAAGCAGTGGCGATGCTCAGGCTGTCGGTGGTGAGCGCCTGCGCAACCGTCGTCTCTTCAAGTGCTTGCGGCGAGTCTCTCTGGCTGCAAGTTTGGCAAGCAAGTTGCCTCTCTTACCTCCGTAGGAAGCTCGACGCCCAGGTGTCGAGCGGAAAGAGAAGTTTAAGGAGAAACAGTTTATGAATATTTGCAAAAAGCACATCGTTCTATTGAGTGTTGCATTCCTTCTGATCGCTATCCCAGCGGTCGCGCAGGTCGGGAATGGGGTGAACTTCAATGCTCCGTTCGCGTTCTACGCAGGCAATGCAAAGATGCCGGCAGGCAGCTACAAGGTGACTCAGCCGGACGTCAACGACAGCGTTCTACTGATCGAAGATGTCGACGGATCGCATTCCGCGTTTGTTGAGTACCTGGCAGTCAACAAAAACAGAAGCACTCAACCAATCTCACCGGAAGTCGGTTTTAAGAAGTACGGTACCGTCGATTTCCTGAGCCGCATCACCTTCCCGGGCGATACCACCGTGTTGCGCATCTCGCAAGCGAAAGCCGAAGAGAGAGCAGCCAAGACCGCAGCGGCCGAGGAGCATTCTGTAGCTGCAACCGGCGGCCTGCCCGCAGCCAATGCAAGCAAATAAGGAGAAGTCATGAAAGCAAAGAACGTATTCGCAACACTCTCAATGGTCGCGTTGCTCACGGCTGCGTCATTCGCGCAGAAGGTGAAGACCGACTACGACCACAACGCTAACTTTTCCCAGTACAAGACGTACTCCTGGGAAACGGTCAAAACCCGCAACCAGTTGAACATCGACCGGATCAAGAACGCCGTGGATGCTGAGTTGACGGCGAAAGGCTTTACCCAGGTTCCTTCGGGCGGCAGTCTCTCGCTGGTCGCTATGGAAGCCACAAAGAACCAACAGACTCTCAACACCGTCTACAACGGCATGGGTGGCGGTTGGCGTTGGCGCGGCGGATTCGGTGGCGGCGACGCAACTACGTACGTCGACAACTACAAAGTAGGCACCCTAGTGCTCGACGCGTTCGATTCGCAGTCCAAGAAATTGTTGTGGCGCGGATCGGCGAGCAACACGCTCTCCGACAAGGCTGACAAGAACATCAAGAACCTGAACAAGGGCGTGAAGAAGATGTTGAAGGACTTTCCTCCGGGATCGGGCAAAAAGTAAGGCGGGATCTGGCAACACCCGCGGATTTCGCTCTGGAGTGAGATGAAGCAAACCAGCTTGATGCTCACCCGGAGCGATTTGGAGAAACAAAATGAAATACATACAAAATCTAATAATCGTTCTATCTGCGATCCTGACGCTGGGCGCTACACCGCGCGGATTCGCGCAACAGGCAAACCAGGCGGCACCGGTTCAGGCGGTACAGCAGACTCCTGAGCAGCTGCAGCAGTTAGTGGCGCCGATCGCCTTGTATCCGGACGCACTGGTGGCGCAGATCCTGGCAGCCTCCACATATCCGGCGCAGGTGGTAGAAGCCGACCGCTGGATGCAACAGCATCCCGACCTTAAAGGTGAAGCGCTCGGCCAACAGGTCGACCAGCAGCAGTGGGACCCGAGCGTGAAAGCGCTCACGCAATTTCCAAGTGTCCTCGCGAACCTGGACAAGAACATCACCTGGGCCTCTGGTCTTGGCGATGCATACACCAACCAGCAGCAGGACGTGATGAACGCCGTGCAGGTGATGCGGCAGCGCGCGCAGCAGTCAGGAAACTTGAAGACGACTCCGCAGGAAACGGTTTCTTCCCAGGGCTCCACCATCATCATTCAACCGGTGAACCCCGAAGTGGTTTACGTGCCGCAGTACGATCCGTGGATCGTGTACGGAGCTCCGATAGGGATCTATCCGGGTTGGTATCCGTTCGCGGGACTCTACCTCGGCGGGCCTGGTATCTATTTCGGCGACGGCTTTGGCATCGGCTACTTCGGCGGATTTGGCTGGGGTTGGCACAACTGGGGATACGACTGGCACGACCGGCGCGTGATCTACGACCACAATACCTACGTCTCTCATAGCCACACGTTCGTCAATCGCCACGATTTCGGCCATGGTGGCGTAGGCGCGAACCGTGGCGGATCGTTTGGCGGCGGACACGCCGGCATGGATCACGGTGGCGGGTTCGGCGGCGCAGGCGGCGCCGGCATGAACCGCGGCGGCGACCCTTCCCATGGATTTACACAACCCCATAACAATGGCGGCAGCCGTTCCAGCGCGTTCAGTGGCTTTGGCCACGGCGGCGAGGCGCATGGCTTCTCCACGCGCGGACAGGCGAGCATGGGCTTCCACGGTGGAGGTATGGGTGGAGGATTCCACGGCGGAGGCGGTGGCTTTCACGGTGGTGGTGGTGGCCACGGCGGCGGCGGTCATCGCTAATCGGCATTCATCAAGGAAGTACAACACGTTCGATACGGAGAAGAGATCATGGACAGACGTAAAACGTTTTTCGAAAGAATATTTGGAAGAGAGATCGTGGGATTCGTTGCACTGGTGACCGTGGGGCTCGTGATCGCAGCCTTTCCCCCGGTAAGTTTCGGAGCGCGGACTGAATCATT
>Ga0137418_10001938_pt1 | contig 18977 bp, 12 predicted proteins | sample CZODoug3_1_2_16f_FD_122242 | JGI IMG/M metagenome (GOLD analysis project Ga0137418, IMG submission 122242) | Vadose zone soil fungal communities from Angelo Coast Range Reserve, California, USA - CZODoug3_1_2_16fungal (Hybrid Assembly) | ecosystem: Environmental > Terrestrial > Soil > Vadose... | reverse complement strand
GCAAAGTCGCCCCCGCCACCAGCACCGCCGCCCCGACACATACCGCAAGCCACAACCGACCACGCACTCTGATCTTCATGGACGCCATGAAAGCACAACGGATATATCCGTCACATAAGCATGCCCCGTCGAGTCAACTGCGATGCCAAAACCATCGTCACCCTCTCCCGATGAATCGTTGGGACTTTTGAAACCGCCCAGCAGTGTCGAATAGACTAACGAGGTCCCCGTTGTGTTGATCTTTGCTACAAAGGCATCTCTCTCAGGCAATGCCCGACCGCCTATATAAATCTCGGCAGGGTTCAAAGGATTGATTAGGAGCGGTCCAGGATAATTGTGTTCCAGACCATTATTAAATAACGCAAAATGCGCGCCCCCGTCACTACTTTTGTACACTCCGGAGGTGCCGCTTCCAGAGGGCCCACCAAGGTATATCGTTGATGAATTAATTGGATCGATGGCAATTTCGCCAGCTCGAGTGGTCAGACCCAATTGGGTCCAACCAGTGCCACCGTTGTTGCTCTTATATGCCCCGTCCCCGGTCACATAGATCGCATTTGCATCCGTGGGATCTATTTTGACATTCGAAATACTTCCGTTTATTCCGGTCTGGGACAAGCTCCAACTCGCACCGCCGTCTGAGCTCTTATACAAGTTGCCACAGGCAGCATAGATGATCGCCGGGTTCGAAGGATCGATAGCCAGGGCTGTGGTCACAGGAGGCAACAACCCGCTATCGGCGTGCACCCAACTGGTTCCGCCATTTGTGCTTTTGAAGAGTCCGTTTTGCAGTCCCGCGTAAATTATCGAAGGCGTTACCGGATCGATTGCTAACGAGAGCACGCCTCCATAATTGAGACCGATATTAATGACACTCCACGTATTACCACCATTAACACTTTTATATACCCCTGTTAACGAACTGCCATACCAGAGGTCCATGCCAACATAAAGAGTAGCGGGTGCCGATCGGTCGATAACGATTGCTGTAATCCTGGCGTCCTTCAGACCGTTATTGATGGCAACCCAATTCCGTCCCCCGTCCGAACTCTTGAAGGGGCCATTGTTTGTTCCGGCATATATGGTCGCAGGATTGTTCGGATCCAGCGCAAGAGCGGTAACCGTATCGGACTGAATTCCAAAGTTATCATTGCTCCAACTCTTGGCGGAGTCGCTGCTCTTGAATAGCGGACTCTTGGTCCTGAGCGTTCCTGCCATCAACGGGAAGTCGACAGAAGGCGTGCTTCCAGTCACATAAGCATTACCGCTCTGATCGATGGCGATGCCTCGAAACAAATCGTAATCATTACCGCCTAGATAAGTCGAATAAACCAGGTTCGAGCCCGAAGCCCCAAGTTTGGTAATAAAACCATCATATCCGAGACCCTTTGTCGGCTGCAGCGGATTTAGAACCGGGAAGTTGTTCGAACCTGTTGTGCCTGTGATAAATGCGTTTCCTGCCAGGTCCACTGCGATGCCGGAAGCGGTGTCACTGTCTGCGCCCCCGAGGTACGTTGAATAGGCTACCGCTCCGCCAGGTCCCAATTTCGTGACAAACGCATCTCCACCTAAGTTGCTATCACCTTTCGTCGGCTGAAAAGCATTTGCAACTGGAAAGTTTAACGAACCCGTGTTCCCGGCTACGTACGCGTTGCCCCCGCCGTCTGCGGCAATGCTGTTGCCAGTCTCGCCACTATCACCACCCAGATAAGTGGAATAGAGCAAGGAAGCACCGCCGGATTTGGTCGTGTCAATTTTGGTGAGGAAAGCGTTTCCATTTGTACAGTTCAGAGTCGTCTGAAAGCCGTTCATTACGGGAAAGTTTTGGACGCCTGACCCTGGAGTCGAGTCCGTGTATCCGGCAACGTAGACAATCCCGTTGGCGGGGTTCGACGAGTCCACCGCAATCGCTTGCCCAACATCACCTCCCAAGAGGGCTGTTCCGTCGGTGCCACCGATGTAGGAAGAATATACAAGCGAAGGATTGCCACTCAGCGCGGGATCCAGTTTTGCGATATAACTGGTCCCGTTCGCATTGCTGGCGCTCGTAGCCGGCTTGAAACCGGGGATCGTTGAATTCGTTGGGAAGTCAGTCGCAAACGTGAGCCCCGTCACGTAGATCTTGCCGGAAGTATCGACTGCAATCCCAAACGCTTGTTCGAACGCATTGGAGGTGGTGCCGGTGGTGCCGGCCAGATACGAAGAGTAGAGTAGCTGTGTTCCCGCGGGGTTCAACTCCGCGACAAACGAGGCTCCCATATTGGCTGCTGGGGACGGGGAGACTGCGCCGTGCGCCCCTGGCGGAAAATCTGTTGACCTGGTTTGGCCAGCGACAAAAGCGTCGCCGGCAGCATCCACGGCGATGGCAACGCCTGAGTCATCGCCGCTCCCACCTAGGTACGTCGAGTAGTTGAGCACGGGATCAAGAACCAGAGGTTCGCTACGTTCATAGTCCGCGACCGCAAACGTCACGCGGTGATCACTGCCAATGGCATAGCTGCAGGCGATCTCACGCCGTTCCCCCTTCACCTGCTGGTAGACCACCGGTTTCTGCAACAGCACTTCGCCACCCGGGACATTCAGCACCAGGTCTCCGCCCGAGTTGATGCGTATCTTGCGTGCGCCATCCACTTTTAGTGTGATGGCTTTCGGGTCGGCTCCCGGCGCGACCACGAAGTCATATTCAAGCCGACGCTGATTGCCATAAAAGACCAAATCCACTCCTGGATAGACTCCCGCATATCTCACGCGGCCAAAGGACGGTACATCGGTATGCCACTTCTTGGGATCGTTGCCAATGAAATAATTTATTCTCGCCGGCAAGAGATCCATCCCGGTGATTTGAGGTTCGGGATTTGCTCCTTCGAGATGCATGCGGATCGCGGTCGTCTGTCCGGTGCCGCGCGCTTTGCGTAATGCTCGAATGGAAGCCGCACGGTGGTGCGGGGACAGATCAGGCGGCGCATCGTGACGCAACGCGAGAACAGCTTCCTGCGGGGTCAGAAAGAGTTCGTAACCGCTGCCATGAGAGACATATCGCACCTCTGGAGCCGTCTGGCCCTGGTTTTCTTCGAAGCTCAGGGGCAACTTGCCGTAAGCTTCGCTCCACTTGGGGCTGTCTTTGGCGGAAGGGAATTTGGATGCGTGGCTCGCCGCGACGACTGACCGTCCCGCTCCAGGTTGGCTAGAGCGCCTCCCTGTACTTCGAAAGGCGGCAAACGCCAAGAGACCGCAGACAAGACCTGTCACCCCCGCGAATTTCACTACTCTCACCAGAGAACCCCGCATCTTCATTTTAGTCTTCCTCCTGAATATACTCTTCGCTGGTCATCCCCGCCGCAAGCGCCTCGGAACCAGCCCTCATTCGGCCTGACCCTCCCGATGTTCCCAATTTGGAACGAAGCAACACCCTTCGAGTCACGATCGATCTGGGATTTCTTGGAGAGGGAACAGTCATGGCGCACGCAGCTAACATAGTGCCCCAAATCGGGAAGGCCTGCTCTAAATCTGGAATCGAGACTGTATCGTATCAGATAACTCGTAGGCCTCAGTGCCAAACTGGGAAGAACTCCCCGGGCAGTCAGTGCCTCGCATTGGCCGGGTTGTGTAGTGAAGCGAAATCCTTGCGGATCAGCGCACAAAGCTCTTCAAGCCGCGAAGGGTCCTTATGAGGATGAATCCGGCGAATCGGAACCGTCGTCACCAGCCGGCCAAGAACCGCAAACTCGTTCGCGCGCATATCCCGATCTAGGACCTTGTTCGCGTAAGTGTCGGCGACAAGCGACAGGAGGCCAGCCTGTGGTCGGACTCCCTCTAGGAATGGTGCCTGATCGGGCCGGTGGTCGCCCAGGAGATAGATGGCGCCGAGAGGAAGCGAGCGTTTCTCGAACCGCGTTCCCTGCTCTCCCAAGGCCAGCCGGCGCTTCTCCCATCCCGTGCTGAAGTGCGGGAGCGCCTCGGAAGAACCAAACAGCATCTCCACCGATTCTGGCCAGAGGCAAAGATGGGGATAGGCTGGCTTCACGTGGAATGCGCCTTCCCGTTCAACGAGTGCAACAATATCATCGGAAATAACTCCGCAGCCTTGGCGGGCGAACGCGGCCGCAGTCGTCGACTTTCCCGCCCCTTCCGCACCAACGAACGCAACACAACGGTTCTCAATGGAAACCGCACTTGCATGCAGACATGTCACGCCTCGCAGCCGCAGCCAAAGTCCGAATACCGGTCCCAGCAGATACGAAGCGGTATCTTCAAGAGTGGATGCTGCGGGCCAAGCCGCCCACAAGGACTTTCCTTCTCGTTCCAGCCAGAATTCAAAGCCATCGTAGTACGCGAGGCGGAGAAAGGCCCCGTCTGCGGTCTTCCAGATTCGCAGGGCCGGGTTGCCGGACTCATCAGTGTAGGAGCTTGTGTAGGTGAGGTCTTCCGAATCGGTTGCAATTCCTGTTTTCGAGTTCGGCGAAACACCCAAATGGAGTTCGACATCCGCAGCTTCGGAAGGACTACCCAAAGGGCGTAGTCCCGGAATGGGGAGATTGGACTGCACGGTCAGGCCGAAGACGATGTGCGTGAAAGCCACTTCTTAGGTCAGCAATCTGATCACTGGGGATCAAGGAGCGCCAAGGTGAGCTTGCCCGTGGTGCCTTCTCGTTTTACTTTTCGTGCTTGCAAGCAAATCGTCAGTTCAGGAATCAAAAGCCACCACGTTCGCGCACAGTTTGCTGGCATTTGTTTGCTAGACAGCAGTCCGCGGTGTAAGTCTGCCCCCGCCATCGAGGCGGCCCCGGGCTCCCCGGTTTTGGGTGAGTTCCCCCACCGTCCCATAAAGGGTCAACGTGGGTTTAGAGTATGGCTTTTTGGGTTCCAGTTTGACGGGCTTACCCATTCCCTGCCTCCGCATGAATATATCCAACCCTTCGCGCCGATTGCAACCAAATGTTCAGGCAGTGGGGCCGTAAGTGAGTGCGAATCTGTTCGGCGTTCATCTTATCATGCAGCGGCACCAGCGCGGAACGTTCAACGAAGGTATCTGAATCCTTGCTCCAAGGCATCTGATTTAACCCCTCGGCCCCGGTTTTCTGCAATTGAGCGGAGACCGGATCGCCCTGCAAAGGCGTTTTTGGACGCATTCGAACGCGTTCCGGAATGCGTTCGGCTATGGCCTCCCGTAGAAGCATTTTTTCGAAGAACCAAGGAAACGGTGGAAGAGACAGAAGGTAATTGACGATCCGCAAGTCCATAAATGGATAGCGCACCTCCAGCGGATATGGCGTCCATCCGGCGTTCTCCTGTTCGAACATCTGCGTCCAGTGTGGCAGGGATAAAGTGGCGTGCGCTTTCGGATGGATGGGATGCTCAAACGTGAGTTTGGGATGTTCGCCCCATTCCTTCCACCGCTCTTGGAGTTTCATGCGCTGGGCGAAGTCCGCCGCCAGCCATTCCGGAAACACCGGCAAGACCGGATCCTTGCCGATCAGTCTCAGAAATCGCGCACGAATGCCGCGCCATGGAAGCGGCCTGATCCAAAGATAGTTAGTTATCTCTGTCAAAAGACGCTGCCATTCTCCCCTTCGCCCCAGGTCACCCGCGTACGGCCACATCTGAAAGCCCATCAGGTTATCGCAGCCTTCTCCAGACAATAGAACACGGCAATCAGCCGAAATGACGCGGCAGGATTCAAGAAAACCGGCGAATAATGGATCGTCCAGAGGCTCGGGCGCATTCCGTTCGGGATCGTCCCAGCCCGCAAAGAGTTGCACCTGATCCATCGTCAGAAACCTGATGGGAACACGCAGAAACTCCCCCACCTCGCGCGCGTAATCACCTTCGCGATCGGGGATCAGCGATTCGTAAATATAGGTATAGCCGCGAAGCTCGGTGGCAGGGGAACTTTTCCCAGACACTTCCTTGGCCACCGCCGCCACCGAGGACGAATCCAGTCCTCCACTCAATAGAATTCCGATGCGGTCCGTCCGCAGGCGGTCGGCGACCGCAGCTTTGAGGAGCGATTGGAAATTCTCAACATACTCCTCGGGTTTCGAATAGCGTATCCGCCCATCCGTGGGCGGCGCCCAGTAACGTCTGATCTTCACTCCTTCTGGCGAGATACTGAGGGAATGTGCGGGAGGCAGGCGTTGAATATCGCGAAAGCTCGTGGTGGCATTGTCGCAATTCAGCCCAAACAGCAGGAAATCCCCAATCGCCGCTTCATTCAGTTCGTCCGACACCTCCGGATGCATTCGAACGCAATTCAGCGTGTTGCTGAACAGAAAGAGATCCCCGCGTTGGACGTAATAAAATGGCTTGATCCCGAAATGATCCCGCGCGCAAAACAACTGTTTGTTGCGCGCATCCCAGATGGCGAACGAAAAATCGCCCCTCAGTCGCTCCACGCACGGCGTGCCCCAAGTGGCATAGGCTTCGAGAAGCAGTTCAGAGTCAGGAGCGTTTGGCCGGACCGCCCGTCCGGAGCGTTGCAGCTCGGAGATGAATTCCGCCCGGCTATCGAGTCGCGCGTCCGCGGCAATCCAAAACCGCCCATCGAGACTCGCAGGCTGGCGTTCGCCGAGCGATTCGTGGGTGGTCCGCAGCATCGCGTGACCCAGCCCGATCGAACCATCCATCCAGCACTCGCGGGAATCTGGGCCACGGTAGGAGAGAAAATCCACAAGGGACTGCAATAGCGCCTGCTCGAGCGGCGCACCGTTCCGGTGGTAAATGCCGACGATACCGCTCAATCTTCTTGCCTTTCTATCCGAGTGGCTGGCGCTTCGAATGGCGAAAAAGGAGTGGCATGCCGTCATCTTGGTCCACAAAGACGGCATCTCCATTCCGCCCGGGCATACGCCCTGAAGCGGGGTTCTCCGGCAACAAGAATTCCTTTTTTTTACACGCTGCTTGGCTGGGTTCCTATTGTACTGGCAGCTCTCTCCTCGATCAACCGCACCGTGTTCTGCAAATTTCATCGGCACTCAGCCGGGGGATTTCGCGAAAGGATTGAAAAGCGCGGTTGTCGCGCGCCGCAATAGACTTTTGTCTTGCAACTCCGAAACGGTCTAGGCACAGTACCGGAGAATGATTCTCCGTCTCTCGAGCAACGCGCAACGCGGGTTACTTATTGTTGCTTCTTTCGCTGTCGCCTTGATCCTCTCTTACTTCAGCATTCGAAATGCACTTGCCGCCCACTACGCTGGTCTCGAAACTCCCGAAGGCTATGAGCGCGCCACGCACCTGGAGCCCGCTAACCCGCGCAACTGGTATCTTCTGGGCCGCTATTGGCAGTACAACCTTGAGGATCCCGACGCCGCGCGCGCCATTCGCTCCTATCTTTCTGCTCTGTCGTTGAATCCAGGATCGTCGGACACCTGGCTGGATCTTGCCACCACTTATGAATCGGAGGGCAACCTCACTGCGGCGCGAGACGCCTTTCTGCACGCCAAGAAGGTCTACCCACTTTCTCCGGAAGTGTCTTGGCGGTACGGGAATTTCTTGTTGCGGCAACGGGAACTCGAACCGGCCTTTGCCGAAATGCGGCACGCTGTCGAAGCTGATCCAGGGCGTGGCGCGGAAGCGTTCTCCCGTTCACTGCGTGTCGAACCCAACATCGAAAAGATTCTGGATCGCATCCTCCCGCCGATCGGCGAGGTCTACGTCGACGTGATTTGGGACCAAATTACCGACGGCCAAACCGACATCGCCCTCCAGGTGTGGGACCGGCTCGTCGCAATTCATCCCCGGGTGCCGCTGCGGGATGTTTTTCCCCTTGTCGGCGCGTTGAGGAAGTCCAAACGAATCACAGATGCCCGCCGCGTCTGGGACCAGGCCGTGCTTGTTGCCGGCATGGCTGATCTTCAAGGCCCTCCAGGATCGGTCTTGTGGGACGGCGGCTTCGAGTCTGGAGTCACCGGAGGGGGATATTCCTGGCTATTTCCGGAGGGCTTGCGAAATGTGCAAATCAGCATCGATGCCCAGGAAAAACACACCGGAAATCATTCCTTGCGGCTGACGTTTGATGGAAAGTCCATCGTCAGTTCCACGGAAATCTGTCATTACGTTCCGGTGCAGCCGCTGACCTCCTACCGTTTTTCGGCGTGGGTGAAAACGAGGGCGGTCACAACGGATCAAGGCGTCCGATTCCAGCTGCGCTCTCTCGGAACAGAGGACACTTCTGTGGCGGTGACGCCGGACGTCCATGATAGCGAGCCCTGGACCCGTATCGAGCTACCTTGGTCCTCGGGAAACGGCGTTCAAGAACTCCAAATTTGTTTGGTCCGTTTGCTCAGCGATCAGCTCGAAAACAAGATTAAGGGGACAACCTGGGTGGACGACGTCGCGCTGGTGCCGGAATCGGTGGAGCATTCCAAGCCATGAGGTTCCTTCGTTTTGGTATTTGCGCGCTGGTGGTGTTCGCAGTGGCAGCCCACGGGGGGGTCGAGGAATGGGCGCGAGCTGTCTTTGAAGCCGGCGCGGGTTTGCTTTTCCTGGCCTGGTCTATTTGGATCTTTTTCAACCGCGAAGAGCAGCTTGTTTTGTCACCGCTCCTGCCACCGCTCGCGGCGCTTTCGTTCATCGTTTTAGGGCAGTGGTTTTTCCGTTGGACTGCTTCTCCTTACAACACGCGAATCGAACTGCTACTGCTCCTGGCCGACCTGATCGTCCTTTTTCTCGCGGTTCAAGCCTTTCGGACTCTAGAAGATTGGCGAGGTTTCGTGTGGTTCGGAATGGGTTTCGGTTTCTTGGTTAGTCTCTTCGCTATCCTCCAACACCTGACATCTAACGGAAAGCTCTACTGGTTTCGCGAGATGCGCTCCGGAGGACTCCCTTTTGGGCCGTACGTGAATCGGAACCACTTCGCCGGATTTGCAGAGTTGGTCCTCCCGCTGGCACTTGTTCCCCTTGTCTTGGGCCGGGTCCGGCGGGAGCGCTGGCCAGTTGTAGGACTATTCGCGGTTCTTCCCATCGGGGCACTCTTCCTCTCTGCATCGCGGGGAGGCATCGTGAGTTTCGGCGCTGAGCTGAGTGTGCTGGCGCTGGTGATGATTCAGCGGCGAGAGATGGGAAAGCAGTTGTTCGCAGGAGGCGCTGTCTTGCTCGTTGCCTTGCTGCTGGTCTCCTGGCTTGGAGTCGGACAGATCCTCAAACGATTATCGTCCGTACAATTACTCGAAGTTTCGTCGGGGAAGCGGGCCTCCATGCGGAGGGACACTTGGCGGATCTTTCTGGACCACCCTTTCGTGGGCACGGGACTTGGCACCCTTCAACTCGTTTACCCTCCCTACGAATCTCTCTACGACGGAAAGATTGTAAATCACACCCACAATGACTATCTAGAAGTCCTGGCCGAGACCGGTCTCCTCGGTGGCATCTGTTGCGCCTGGTTTCTTGGCGTCCTCTTGGTCCAGTCTCTGGAGCGTCTCCGGCCGTTCAATAATTCTTTCTCAGGAGCCTTGCAGCTCTCGGGTTTCCTGGCTTGCTCTGGTTTTCTCGTCCACAGCCTCGTCGATTTCAACCTGCATATCCCGGCGAACGCACTGCTGTTTTTCCTGATGGCTCACCTGGCCACCGCGGAAATCCAGCAGACCGGCCAGCCCACAACATCCCGTCAGCGTAGGCGTCACGATTCTCGAAATCCCTGATCGGTTTCGCCTTTCTCCCTGTATAATCACGTGGGGGTCATCCATTCTCATACAGCCAGCCAGACCGGGTGCTTTGGTGTGGTGTTTCGTTTCGACTGCCCTGCTAGGGATGCTGGTTTTGGCGCCGTCCAGCCGTGCGCAGCAGGCCGTTCTCGAAACGCCGCAACAGACCAATGACCGCATCCGCGCGCTTTCCTCGACGGCACGCCTGTCGCCGCACGACTACGTAATCGGCAACGGGGATGTCATCGACATCGAGGTCTTTGATGTAAAAGAACTTAGCCGGGAAGTGCGCGTTAGCCAGACGGGATCCATCGGTATCCCCTTGGTTCCCGTCCGCTTGCATGTCGGAGGCCTGACGGAGGTCCAGACGGAACAAAAGATAACGGAAGTGCTGGAAGCCCATGGTCTGATTTCTCATCCGCAAGTAAGCGTCAGCGTAAAGGAAAGAAAAAGTAAGCCCATCACCGTGGTCGGCGCGGTACAACACGCCATGGTGTACCAGGCGGATCGGCCCGTCACCATCCTTGAAGTCCTCGCAGAAGCCGGCGGAATCGCCAACGATGCAGGCGACACGGTGATCGTGACGCGTCCGTCAAAAGAGCCCCCGGCTGATTCCTCAGAGCCTCCGGCAATCGGAGCGGAAGATCCCGCTCCGATGACGACACCAAAGGAATCGACCCCGACCGGCCCTGCCCGGGCGGAGCCTGCATCCAGCGCGGGCTCGGCCTCAAACATCTCCTCTGCACCTAAGACTGTCTTTACGGGTCCGGCTTCCACGGCCTCCCCTGATGCTGTTGCCAATCCTCCTGCGTCCAATGAACCGCCCCCCCTGAGCAATACGATTACCATCAACCTCGACGAACTGGTGGAATCCGGAAGCGCCACGAACAACATTATTCTCCAGGCCGGCGATATCGTTACCGTCCCACACGCGGGAATTGCCTACATACTCGGAGCAGTGAGTAAGCCCGGTGGATATGTCATGGCTAATGATCGCTCGCAGATGAGCGCCTTGAAATTGCTTGCTCTCTCTGGTGGCCTGAGCCGCACCGCGAAGAAAGATCGAGCTGTCATCATCCGCAAGGACACTCAAGGTCAACAGCACGAAGTCGCTGTCGATCTCAAGAAAGTGCTGGAGCGCACCAGCGAAGATGTGCGACTCCAGGCCAGCGACATTTTGTATGTGCCGGATAGTGCCTCGAAACAGGCGATGTACAGGGCTCTGGAATTCGGACTGGCGCTGGGAGCCGGAGTGGCACTCTACCGAGTTGCGTATCACTAGAAAATGGCTGAAGAAAACAAACTCGTGCCGCGTGAAAATGGATCGAATGGCGCCATCGAACTGTTGCCCGTCCCCGCGCGATTGCCAGCCTGGGATCTCTCTCCACGGGAACCTCACCTCTACGACTATTTACTGATTCTGCGCAAGCACCAGTGGTTGATTCTTTCTTTTTTGCTCGCCGTGGTGACCCTCGTGGCCATCGCCACCTTTCGCATGCAGCCGATTTATGTTGCAACCACGCGCATCGAATTAGACCGCGAAAATTCGAGCATTCTGCCGTTCCAAGGACCGGATTCCTACGACCTGATGATGGATCTCGATAACTACATCGAGACGCAGTCCAAGATTCTAACCAGCGAAACACTCGCGCTGCAAACCATTCGCAATAACGGCCTTTCGGCTCGCCCAGAATTTTCGTCGCCGAGCGGGCCCTCGGAAGCAATAGCGATCGGCAGTCTCGCAAACCAGAAGCGCCCTCCCGGGCTCGGTCAATTCCTGGGAAGCCTCAGCGTGAAGCGGGTCCCTAACAGCCGCCTGATGGATGTCAGTTTCGAATCGACGGATCCCCAGCTCGCCGCGCGAGTTGTCAACGCGCACATCGGCTCCTACATCGAGCAAAATTTTAGCAGTAAGTATGAGGCCACCACGCGGGCCTCCGTCTGGCTAACGGATCAGCTCACAGAGCTAAAGATCAAAGTGCAAAGGGCCGAAGACGCGCGCATCGCCTACGAACGGCAAAACCAGATCTGGACACTCGACGACAAACAGAACATCACCTCCCAGCGGCTCTCAGACATTAACAAGCAATTGACCGACGCGCAAAGCGAGCGCATGAAAAAGGAATCGCTCTATCAGTTTGCCAAGTCCGGAAATCTCGATGCTGTACCACAGATCCAAAGCAATCTTGCACTTACCGAATTGCTGAAGAAACGCAGCGAAGTGTCATCAGATTATACGGATGGATTGAACCAGTATGGTCCTAATTTCCCCAAGGTGCAGCGTCTCCAGGCGCAGCTCAAGGACTATGACCAGAGCATTGAAAAAGAAAAAAAGAACATACTAGCTGTTCTGGAGAGTGATTATCGCGAAGCACAGCAGCGCGAATCTCTCCTTACCCAGGCCCTCGATCAGCAGAAAGCCGAAACCAACCACATGGCCGAAAAGCTTGTGGAATACAACATCCTCAAGCGTGAGGCCGAGGCCAACAAGACTCTTTACGAAGGCCTGATGACGAAATTGAAGGAAACTGCCATTTCCCAAGGTTTGCGCTCTTCCAACATTCGCGTCGTCGATCCGGCTATGATCCCGTCCGCGCCGGCCCGTCCCGCGAAGACTCGCAACTTGGCGCTGGCGTTTCTTGTTGGTCTGGTTGGCGGCATCGGCCTAGCCCTCCTTCGCGAGTATCTGGACAACACTGTGAAGACGCCCGACGACATCGAGACACTTGCGCGGTTGCCTTCGCTCGCGGTCGTGCCGCAATTTACCGGGTCAAACGGGCATGCCAATAAGCGCGGGCTGCTGCAGGGTCCTGCCGCAAATGGCCACGAAATGCGAATCGAGCTGGTCGCTCAGCATCTTCCTAAATCGCAGATGTCGGAAGCCTTTCGCGCCTTGCGAACGTCCATCCTGCTCTCGCGGGCTGATCATCCACCACAGGTGATCTTGGTTACGAGTGCCCTGCCACGCGAAGGCAAGACCACGGCGGCCGCGAACCTGGCCGTCACGTTGGCGCAGCTCGGGGACAGCACCGTGATCGTAGATGCCGACCTTCGCAAACCGGGCATTGGGCGTCTCCTCAATCTCGGCGGCGGAAAATATGCCGGCTTAAGTTCGTATCTGGCCGGCGTTTCAAGTCTTGATCTGGTGTGTGTGCCGCACCCCACGATTCCGAATCTTGTTGCCATTCCCACCGGACCGATTCCGCCGAATCCTGCGGATTTGCTGTCGTCATACAAGTTAGCGGATGGCATCGCTGAGCTGCGAACCAAATTCAAGTTTATCGTCATTGATTCACCACCGGTCATGGCCGCAACCGATGCCGTGATTCTTTCCGTGCAGGCCGACGGCGTCTTGCTTGTCGTTCGCAGCGGCGAAACACCCAAGGCAGCTTTCACTCGCACTCGCGATCTGCTGAACAGCGTGAAGTGCCGAATTCTCGGCGTCGTTCTCAATGCCGTGGATGCCAGCGCCCCGGACTACTACTACTCTTACCGGTATTATCCGTACTCGTATGGATATGGTCGCCAGGAAGCGGCTGAAGCTGCGCATGAAGAAGATTCCGAAGCCGTCACCGAGCGCGTCTCCCGCGATCGCGACGATGACTCCGAGGCCCTTTAAGGAGGCCCTTTGCGCTATCTGATCACCGGCGGCGCCGGTTTTATTGGTTCACACCTCGCGGAGCGGCTTCTCGACCGCGGCGACCGCGTCGTTTTGCTCGACAACCTTTCGACGGGCAGTGTCGATAACATCCGTCATCTCAAGTCTTCCGGCCGTATGCAATATCACCTGGATAACATTGAGAATCGCCAGTTGCTCGCCGAACTTGTCGATGATGCTGACGTAATCGTGCATCTCGCCGCCGCTGTGGGAGTCAAACTCATCGTTGAAAGCCCCGTCAAGACCATCGAGACCAATGTAAACGGCACTCAATTGATCCTCGAAGCCGCCTGCAAGAAGAGGAAACTCGTTCTCACCGCGTCCACCTCGGAGGTCTACGGCAAGAACACCAACGTTCCTTTCCACGAAGATGCGGATCTCGTCCTTGGCCCCACCACAAAGGGCCGCTGGAGTTACGCGGCCTCCAAAGCGCTCGATGAGTTTCTTGCTCTCTCCTACTGGAAGGAAAAGAGGCTGCCCGTCATCGTGGCCCGCTTGTTCAATACCGTTGGTCCCCGGCAAACCGGTCGCTACGGAATGGTGCTCCCCAATTTCGTCAAGTCCGCCCTGGACAACACCGCCATCAGCATCTACGGCACCGGGAAGCAATCTCGCTGCTTCTGCGATGTGCGTGACACAGTTGAAGGTCTGATCCGCCTTATGGATTTGGAGCGTTCCGTCGGCGAGGTCGTCAACGTCGGCAACACCGAGGAAATCACCATCGAGGAATTGGCGCAGAGAGTGAAGGAGCGCACCGGCAGCTCCTCCCCCATTGAGTATGTGCCCTACGACCAGGCCTACGAACCCGGCTTTGAGGACATGATGCGCCGCGTGCCCTCCGTCGATAAGCTCTATGCCCTTACTGGCTTCCGTCCCCGTACTCCGTTGAATGAGATCATTGACCGTGTCGCCGCTTTTTTTCAGCAAAAAGAGGAAGGCCTGGGCATCCACAAGGTAGCCACAACCAGCGCCGACTGAACTTTGCCCGCGTGGCGGCCCTCATTCGTCGGCCCCTTCGTGCCCTTCACGCGGTTAGGTGTTCGCCTCGCCTTTGCCTGTCACCCTGAGCGAAGCGAAGAATCTCAACTGATCCATGCCTCCGCGCATACATTAGCCGGCTTCCTTCGGGTTCGATGGTGAATCAAGCCTGCGGTCTGCCAGCCTTCCCCTCTTAATTTCATCAAACTTTTCACCAATTTCTTCGTCTTTATCTCTAGCTATCTGGAGGTGTCCCTGTGACCATGTCCGCCAACGAAGCCACACGCCGCATGACTGTCATCGGCTGGCTCGACACCGTCCTTCGCGACTTGAAGTACACCATCCGCATGCTCGCGCGCTCTCCGGGTTTCACGGCCGTGGCCGTTCTGACTCTGGCCCTTGGCATCGGCGCGAACACCGCAATATTCACCCTCCTCGACCAGGTTTTGTTGCGGCTACTCCCCGTCAAAGATCCGCAGCAACTCGTCCTGCTCACCATGAAAGGACGCCACTACGGCAGCAACTGGGGCGGCAATGCAATCTCCCATCCCATGTTCCGCGACTTTCAGGATCACAACGAAGTGTTCTCGGAAATGTTCTGCCGCTTTCCCACCTCCGCGAGTCTTTCCTTTGGCCGCCAGGCCGAACGCGTCGATGTGGAATTGGTATCTGGCACCTACTTCTCTGCTCTCGGCGTCGTCCCTGCCCTGGGACGCATACTCACGCCCGAGGACGATCGGGTCCCAAGCGGTCATCCCTTCGTTGTCCTCAGTTACAACTATTGGAGGACACGTTTTGCCGCCGATCCCCAAATCGTCGGCAAGACGTTGAATTTGAATAATTACAACATGACCGTGGTCGGCGTCGCGCAAGCCGGTTTTGATGGCGTGGAACTCGGACGCTCGCCGAAAATCTTCATTCCCATCATGATGCAGGCGCAGATTATCGTCGGTAACCCGGAAGACATGCTGAAGGAGCGCCGCAATCGCTGGGTGAATGCCTTCGGCCGCTTGAAGCCGGGCATCTCCCAGCAGCAGGCCAAGGCCGCTCTCCAGCCCTTCATGCACTCCATGCTCGAGATGGAAGTACAGTTGCCGGCCTTCAGTCGCGCCTCGAAGTATGACCGCGACGAATTTCTAAAGTGTTGGATCGACGTTTTGCCCGGCTCTCAGGGCCGTTCCTACACACGCCGCCAACTTTCCACGCCGCTCTGGGTCCTGATGGCCACCACGGGAGCTGTTTTGCTGATCGCTTGCGCCAACCTCGCCAACCTCATGCTCGTGCGTGGCTCAAGCCGCGTCAAGGAAATCGCCGTTCGTCTGGCCATGGGCGCCACGCGTCCGCGCATCATCGGCCAACTCTTAATCGAGAGTCTTTCTCTTTCCGCCCTCGGTGGCCTTGCCGGTCTAGCCTTTGCGTTCTGGGCCGACCGCGCCCTTATGAAAATCTATCTGCCTTCCGATTCCGGCGGCATGAACATTTCCAGCGCGCCCGATCTTCGCATTCTTCTCTTCAACCTCGCCGTGACCGTCCTCACCGGAGTCATCTTCGGCCTCGTACCTGCTCTTCAGACCACCAAGCCCAACATCGCAGGAACACTGAAGGACCAAGCCGGAGCTGTCGTTGGCGGCAGCGGCCACAATCGCCTGAGAAAAGCCCTTGTCATCGCGCAAGTGACGCTTTCCCTCCTGCTCTTGGTAGGAGCCGGTCTTTTCGTTCGCAGTCTTGCGAACCTGCGCAATCTCGGCCCCGGCTTTGCCCCGGAGAGGCTCGTGGCCTTCCAGATCGACCCTTCGCTCAACGGCTACACTACCGAGCGCATGAAGATTTTCTATCCGCAGCTCTCCGAATCTCTCAGTTCCATTCCTGGAGTTCAATCCGTCGGCCTCGCCTCCGTGCGCATTCTCGAAGACAACGAGTGGGACAGCAGCATGTCCGCCGAGGGCTTCACTCCTGCGAAGCCCGATGAGCACGCCGAGCCCTACATGAACGCCATTGGCCCGAATTATTTTGCCACCCTCGGCGTGCCCATCGTCGCGGGCCGCGACTTCCGGACCAACGACAACCACGAGGTCAAACACGGGCCTGAAGTGTGGAACTGGTCGCCCACAACGGTCATGATCAACGAGAAGTTTGCCAAAAAATACTTCCCCGGACGGAATCCCATCGGCGTCCACCTCGGTTTCGGCACCGACCCCGGAACGCCCACCGACATGGAAGTCATCGGCGTTGTCAAGGATTTCAAGTACACCAATCTGCGTGACGAAATTCCCGAGCAGGCTTTCGTTCCATATCTTGGCGGCCGCTACCTCGGAGAAATGACTGTCTACCTCCGCACCACCGCTGATCCCAATCAATTGATGCCTGCCGTGCGTTCGAAAGTCCGCGACATGGATTCGAATCTCCCGATTTACGCCATGCGCACCACCGAAGTGCAGATCAATAACTCCCTTTCCACGGAGCGCATGATCGCCAGCCTCTCTGCCGTCTTCGGTTTCCTGGCCACTCTGCTCGCGGTCATCGGGCTGTACGGTGTGATGGCCTACACGGTTGCCCAGCGCACCCGCGAAGTCGGCATTCGAATGGCCCTCGGCGCCGCTCGCGGCAACGTAATCTGGATGGTCATGCGCGAAGTCCTGCTGCTCGTTGCCATTGGCGTCGTGGCGGGCGTGTCGTCAGCTCTGGCGCTCACGCGCGTGGTGCAAAGCCAGCTCTTCGGCCTCACCCCGCATGATCCTTTGACCTTGGCGCTGGCCACCGCTGCACTCGCCCTCGTCGCCTGCGCCGCAGGTTACATCCCCGCCTTGCGCGCCAGCCGCCTCGATCCCATGGCCGCGCTGCGGTACGAATAACCCTTGCTTCTTTCTGGGCACGCGTCCTCGTCGATGCAATAGCCACCCGAAGATGCCGGACCGGCTATCGGGTGATCGACCTCTTCACTCTTGAAAGTAGTGGTCTTCCGGTTCGGTACGATGGTACCGCAAGACTTTCCACGAAAGATTAAGTAGAGAGGTAGAAACGGCTGCCTGAGAGAGGGAATCCTCGAGTTCGGGAGGCAGCTCAAGTCCACCCTTCGGGGCCAGTTGAACCAAGGGATGATTTGGCAACGGTAAGCCCAAATGCTATTTTCTGCAGCCCTCTGCGTCAACGGGCCGCATTCGTGAAAAACTTCAACAACACTTCGCTATTCCGGTAGCTATGACGGGTCCTGTAAACCCGTTTCATTCACTGCGCTAACCGTCGCCGTGTAGGTGGTGCCGTTCCCAGGGCACCACCTATATCGCCACGCTCGCGCGTGGGCAACGTCGGAGTTGAGGATGGCCCGAAGATTTCGCATTCGAAATACGACAAAGCTATGGATATTGCAGACTTTGCTCCGCAGGGGATCCGGGCGAGATTCCAGCAGCTTTGCAGTTATCTCGCTGATCTGACGTTCACGGTCAACGAGCGCCGTCCGCCCATCGTGATACCCACTGCGGCGTTCCAAGCCTCCGGCTAGTTCACTCGTCACCTGGACCTTCCGCTTTAACGTCGGCGGCGTGCGGCATGAAGCCACCACCGATCCCGGCACCCACGAAACGTACTCCCAGATGATTGCGTGGATGCGCCGCTTCCATCCCAGCGAATAGGTCTTAATCCGATATAATCCCTCGAACCCCGACGAAATCAGTGCAGCCGCCTACGGCTGGATCACCTTCTCGCACGCTTGCCAAAGTGCTCCAGAGAGTGATTTACTGGACTGCCTGCATCTGATGCGACGCGACCAGACAAATCTGCTGCAATTCCTCGTAGGTGAAGTACGTCTCTTCCTCGTCGCCCGCGCGTTCTACGAGGCCCAGCCCCGATTCCTTCGAGATACGGCTGAGCTCCACTTCCGGTATGCCTAGCAGGTAGGAAACTCTTGCCTGCGTGACATATTTCGGGACTTGATTGTTCATGATCTCCCCCTATGCCGCCACGACGGCCCTGGCTTCTTCTTCCACAGCCAGGATCACAGTCTTATAAATGTCGGTGTCGGACGTTTTGTCTATCTACATGAACCTCCACTGACATGAGTTCGGCCCGCCTCCGTGCCGGGTCAGACAGAAGTTGGGGCGTATTAGGGTGGGGCCCTTATACATGGAGGCGGCCCGCTCCTCTGATTGCAACATAACCGGTTGCCAAAGCATTTCCATCCGGTGAATCCCCTATTTCAGACTAAGGGAAATGACTGAGAACTCTCTGCGGGAAACTCTCCTGGAAAGGGGCGAGGGCACAGAGTTTACGGAACTGGCAGGGCGAACCACCTGATCCTGCGATGCTGAAAAACGATCAAGAGATCTGTGCGCTGAGCATCCGCAAAGGTCAATGCCACAGCACCGTCATTTGTGTGCCTGTCTCCCCTCGTAGTCTCCGCAATCAACGGCATTCTTCGACGCGACGGCGAGCTTTGCTATACGTCGCAGAATATCGGCGAATTCTGGAACACGTGTACGAGTACCGACGTTATAGGGCCATATGAGCGAAGCCGACATGGTGAGAGTCCGACTCTTGCCCACCAGCATGGTGGTCCGGCGCGCTGAACCGCTGGAGCCCAAAGTTCAGCGCTCCGCGCAACTGCGAGCTGTCGTATCTGGACCGTTGGAAAATGTCAGACTTGCTGGCCGGCGCTTGTGTCCGGCCCCGAAAATCCCTTTGCTGCCTGATCTACCGTGGGAAACATC
>Ga0137418_10001937_pt1 | contig 18987 bp, 11 predicted proteins | sample CZODoug3_1_2_16f_FD_122242 | JGI IMG/M metagenome (GOLD analysis project Ga0137418, IMG submission 122242) | Vadose zone soil fungal communities from Angelo Coast Range Reserve, California, USA - CZODoug3_1_2_16fungal (Hybrid Assembly) | ecosystem: Environmental > Terrestrial > Soil > Vadose... | reverse complement strand
CCAAAGTGGCGATAAGTTCGGGCCTGATATTTCCACGCATTGCGCCAGTACGTGCAGGTACAAATGATGGTGAGCGGCGCATGGATAACTGATGTTTCGCTCGCGGTAGCCTCGCTCAGTACACTGCGATAGTCTCCAGCTCGTAGTCTGCGCAGGGCGAACTCTGCAGGAGAAAAGTGATACACGCCTGCCTCCAAATCGACAAGATCTCCACAAACAGCGTACAGCTCGACTTCGTAAAGTGCACCGGTGCAGGCTGCGGCGCGAAAATGAATATTACCGCTAGGATACTTCCGATGCCGTGTGATGCCGGCGGTTAGATAGAGCAATTGAGCCAGCGCCTCGAGGTCTGGTACGGCGCTTGAGTCCGTGCAGATGCTCTCAGCGATCGCTGAGAGAGCAGCCACGCCGGTTTGCCGTGCCTCTCGCGGCAACGCCAATGGCTCCAGAGCAGTGTAAGCCTTGAATGGGAAGGGCCGATTAGCCCAATCCAAGAAATGCAGATTGTTATGAACGCTCGCGTACGAATGATTCGTGGCGCTGTGGTATTTCCAAGCAGCTTCAAGTTCGCTATTGACGGTCATTGGTGAGCGGGCCAAACAGTCCCCAACATAGTACCGCCATGTGGAGAGCAAGTCGTGAATAACAGTCGTTTATACGGCTTCCCTAGCAATTGGGAGAACGATCCAGAAACGGGGTTCGAGGAGATCACTGGCCATGTCCTCGAACCGGACTTCTGGCTCGACATGACTTCCGGTTAGCTCGTCACTCGGGTGGAACTGCGACGGACGTTCCAGACAATGCTCGCGGCCGTCGCCCGTCAGGGCTCAAACAGTCTGATTTTCGGTTGTCACACGGATACGGCTTCTTGTCCTGGCCGGCAAATCGGTTCCATACCCAGCCGCTGCATACCTATGGACATCGCAAAGGAGGAGTGGTAGCTTCCTATGGAGCGTGCAAAGGAAGGTGAGATGACGGATGCAAAGCGATCGGAAGTGCTGCAAGGGACGCTGGACTTGATGATTCTGAAAACGCTGCATGCGTTGGGGCCGCAACACGGGTTTGGCCTTGCTCGGCGGATCGAGCAAGTTAGCCGCGATGTGCTGCAGTTGAACGAAGGTACGGTATATACGTCGTTGTTGCGACTGCTGCAGCAGGGATGGATCGCAGCGGAGTGGGGGACGTCTGAGAACAATCGCAGGGCCAAGTTTTACTCGATCACGGCGCGGGGCGAGAAGCAACTTGCGGTAGAAACCGAGAATTGGGAGCGCATTTCGGGCGTCGTGGGGCGTGTATTGCGACTAGAAGGGGAGAGCTAGCCATGGGGTACGAGCGTATTCCGCGCCCGCGCGCATTTGCGGCCAGGGTGGCCGGACTTTTCGGGCCGCGCAAGCGCGACAGTGACTTGGACGAAGAGGTGCAGGCGCATTTGCAATTGCTGGTGGATCGTTTTGTTGCGCAAGGAATGTCGCGGGAGGACGCGTCGTCGGCGGCACGACGTCAGTTCGGAAATTCCATGCGGTTGCAGGAAGACCGGAGAGAAGTCCGTACGCTGGTATCAGTAGAGGATCTCGGGCGCGACCTACGCTACGCCCTGCGCAGCCTCGGACGAAGCCGTGCATTTGCCGCGGTGGCTATCGCCACGCTGGGATTAGGAATCGGAGCATCGACGGCGATTTTCAGCGTGATCGACAACGTGCTGCTCGAACCGTTTCCCTATAAGGGTGCGGCACGCATGGTGTTTCTGCGGATTCATGATTCCGCCCGAGGGGAGGAAGCCGGGCGTCAGGGATACACGTCCAATGAAATTCTCGAATTTGCCGAGCAGAACCACGTATTCGACGGCATCATTGCCGCTTCGGATGATCTCGTACTCTACAAACAGAGAGAAGGCGCGGAGCCGTTTGACGGAGCGCACGTTACGCCGGGGACATTTGAGTTCTTTGGTATGCCAGCTCTACACGGCCGTGTCATGCAGCCGGCGGATTACCTCCCGGGTGCGCCGCCGGTATTCGTGATGCGCTACAAGACGTGGATTGAACGTTTCAATCGCGATCCAGGGCTGCTCAACAAAACGTTTGAGTTGAATGGAGTGGCGCGAACCCTAATCGGGATCATGCCGCCGCGCTTCTCCTGGTATGGGGCAGACGTCTGGATTCCCGAAACTCCGGGTCGCGAAGTGGCGACGGGATACGCGGGAATGCCGGCGCGCTGGTTCCTGCTGGGTCGACTGAAGCCGGGTGTCTCGAAGGCGCAAGCCGCGGCCGATGCGACCGTCATCGCCAACCACCTGGCTAAGATCCGTCCGCAGGATTATCCCGCGCACTTCCAAATGTCAGTTAAGGCACTGGGTGATACGGTCGTAGGGCGATTCGAGTCCACTTTGTACACGATTCTAGCAGCGGTTGGATTGTTGCTGCTGATCGGCTGCGCTAACGTCGCGAACCTGATGCTGGCGCGAGCGACGTCGCGAGAAAAGGAATTCGCATTGCGCGCGGTGCTGGGAGCCGGGCGCGCGCGACTGTTGCGTTTGTTGCTGGTTGAGAGTCTCGTGCTGGCGATCAGTGGAGCGGCCCTGGGTGTGCTGATTGCGTGGGGTGGGTTGAAATCGATCGTGGCGGCGATGCCGCAAGACACGATCCCGTCGGAGTCCGTCATTGAGCTGAACGCGCCGGTGTTGGTTTTCACGCTCGTTGTAGCTGTTCTGACCGCCGTGGTTTTCGGACTGGCGCCGGCGCTGCAGGCTGCCCGGCGCGATCTGAACGATCCGCTGCGCGACAGCGGCAAGGGAGTGCTTGGCGGATTTCGCACGGGGAGGATGCGCGATACGGTCGTGGTGATCGAAGTGGCGGTGTCGCTCACTCTATTGGTGGGCGCAGGACTCTTGATGCGCAGTTTTGTCGCGCTGCGCGACGTGCATTTGGGATTGCAGGCGGAACATGTCTTGCAGACGCAATTATCGTTGCCCGCCGATCGCTACAAGACGGCGGCACAAGTGCGGGAATTCTTCGAGCCGATGCTTGCGCGCGTAAAGACGATCCCCGGCGTGGTGGACGCGGCGGAGTCGAGCGTACTACCTCCGTATAACGGTGCGGACAGCAAGATAGAAATCCTCGGCAAGTCACATCAGGACGAATGGCATGCTGTGCTGCAGAACATCAGCGAGGGATATTTCCGAGTGCTGCGCATTCCCTTCAAGACGGGTAGGGCGTTTAGCGAAGCGGAAATCAATGATGCAAGAAAACTGGCGGTGGTCAACGAGACGTTCGCGTCCACATATTTTCACGGTGAAGATCCGATAGGGCATCGCGTCAAGCTAGGAGCGTTGGAAACCCTCGCGGATCCTACACGCGAACCGTGGTTTGAAATTGTCGGCGTGGTGGCTGATGTGACCAACAATGGTCTGCAGGATTCGGTTCTACCGGAAGTGTGGGTGCCCTACACTGTCACGGGTTCGGGAGATAAGGTTCTGCTGGTGCGCTCGCAGCAAATACCAATGGCGCTGATGAATGACGTGCGTCAAGCGGTGTGGGCCACTGATGCCGGTGTGGCGCTGGCGTTTCCGGGCGCGTTGGAGGATCGCATCAGCCAACAACTGTACGCCGGTCCGCGCTTCGGGTTCCTGTTGATGACGATCTTTGGATGTCTCGGCCTGATTCTTGTCTCCGTGGGTGTTTATAGCGTGCTGGCCTATGCGACCGCGCGGAAGACGCATGAGATCGGCATCCGCATGGCACTCGGTGCGGAACGTTCCGATGTGGTCCGATTAGTGATTAGGGCGGGCATGCGCTTGGTGACGGCGGGGGTTGCGGTGGGATTGCTCGTGAGCCTGCTGCTGGGGCGAGCAATCGAGGCGGAGTTGTCGCGTGGTGTAAAACCCTATGATCCGGAGACCTTGGTGGGCACGACCTTGTTGTTGGTGGCGACCGGTGCATTGGCGTGCTGGATTCCGGCAAGAAGAGCAGCGCGAGTAGACCCAATGGTGGCCCTGCGTTATGAATGAGGCATGGTCCTTCGGCCCACGAGCGAACGATGAAAATGGTGGCAAATGCTGCGCATCTGCGAAAAAGGCGCAAGCGCTCTTCCGAGGTTACGCGATTCCTTCCGAATGGTCGACAAACCGAAAGTTATCCAGAAACGGGGTTCGAGGAGAAGTCAATTCAGCCGCGAAAGCCGGCTGGTCAAATGAACGAGATACGACTAACTGCCCAAGTGGCTGGTTCCCGCGGCGCCGTGGTCGCTTGTGAAATCCTTTGTTCGTGTTTTGTCGCCGATCACCATGTTAGTTTTGCAGCATCATGACGATGCCGTAGGGTGGAAATTGAGAAATGCTCTGCCTTATGCCTCGGCCAACTTGAAAAATGTCCATTGTCCCAAAATCATACTGCGGAGAGCCGCACTGGTTGCGGCTTAACCCGCAGATGGAGTCGTCGTGAAAGCAGGTCTCCGTTATCCGTCAATCGCGATCGGTTCAGTGCACATTCGCGAGTCACGCTGACCGCCTTCGTTGAGGGAGCTTACTTACCTTGGACCAAGGAGGAGCGTCGAGCAAGCACCAGCAAGGACCATCACGAAATCTGGATCAATCACATCCGCGATCACGTCGGAGAGCTACGCTTGCGGGAATTTCGTACCGTGGATGCCAGCCGAATGCTGCGCGCGATCGCCAAAAAGAAGGATCTGACGAAAGCGACGCTGCAACATATCAAGCCGGTTTTGAGCACCGTCTTCATTTATGCCAAAAATGAAGGAGCGTTCGATGGGGCCAACCCCGTCGATGGGGTTTTGACCACCATGCTCGCGCGCGAGCCGGGACAGACCCACGCTTATGATCTCGATCAGGTTCTCCAGATCCTCGATCTCCTCCCGCTTCTCGCAAAAACCTGTTAAATCCAGAAACGCTAAGTAGCTGGTTTTTCTAGCATTTCCGTGCGTCGTGTATCACTGTTTTTCATGGTGTTTGGCAGGGTTTTGTTCCCAAACTTGTGCCCAGATTCGTTGCCGACCGATGGAGAACTCAGGTCTGAGCGTACTGGCGAATCGAGGCGATTTTATCCTCCGTCAGCGCCCTGCAGCTCCTGCTTACTGAGTCTCCCTTGACGGATGAGGTCACCGAAGACGGAGGCTAGGACGGAATACCTGTAATCGAATCTGCGTGCGACGCTCTGTCAGGTAGTTCCGCGCTGCCTGTGGCTGTGTTCAAGAAAAAAGGGCGGCTTCTGTAGCCGCCCTCTCTCAAGCTAGCGTAATGCAATGATTACCAGGAGAATTTGACCATCGCCTGCATGATGCGATGGCCAATTGTGTTTGTGGCGTACCCGAAGTTGGAGTTCGTAAGAGTGCCGGTGCTGTTAAACGTGAGGTTCAAGTTTTGGTCACCGTTGAGAAACGTCCGATTCGGGTGGTTGAGGAAGTTATAGCCGGAGAAGCGGAACTGAAGCTTCCTGTTCTCCGACGGTCCGAAGGTGAAATTCTTGAACACTGACACGTCAGTATTAAAGAACCCCGGGCCCGTCAGTGATGGGAAAATGTAGGCACCCTGCTGGCCAGGCGTAGCAAACGGCGAGAAGCAGGCACCATTGATGTACTGGTGCGCCTTGAGGCCGCTTCGCGGATCGCAGGTCAGCGCGGGCATCAAAGTGAGATCCGGCGATCCAATCACGTTCGAGCTGCTAGCCTGAATAGGCACTGCCAGCGTCTTGCCCATGAATGTTGTGCCGGCAGGAATAAAGGCGGAGTAGCCGAAATTGGAGCTGACAGAAGCCTGCAAATCTGCTCCAGTCTGGTACTGCGCGATGCCAGAGATCTGCCAGCCGTTGGCCAAATTCTTCACGAGCCGACTGGCGTTTGCGACCTTGGGGAACTCATAGACATAGGCGACGTTGAATATGTGCGTCCGATTGTTCGGAAGCGTTCCGTAGTTGTTCCGGAGAACCGTAGGATCGCCACTGGCCGCGCCACCCTCACCACGAATACCAAGCGCCTTGCTGAAGGTGTAATTGGACAGAAACGTTAGCGGCCCGGACTGTTTGTTCCAAGTGACCTGTAAGCTGTTGTAATTGGAATACATCTTGTGGTCAATGATCTTCACGGTGCCGAGGCAATTGTTCGCGGTGACGCAAGGACCAGACTGGAGCGGGCGCGCGTTTTGTGTCTGACCGGTAGCGTATCCACTCGAATGATTACCATCTGGATGATCACAAGAACTACCACTACCGTTGATGACTGTGGGATCACAGTTCGGCAACCAGCCGCAGACGTTCGTTCCGGTTGAATTTGCCGTCGCACCACAAACGGCTGCATTGAACATTCCGACCGAGCCAATGTCGTTGATCTGGTCAAAGTTGTTGTTCCAGTTGCTTAGATAATCGGATTTGCTGCCAACGTAAGCGACTTCCAACTGGCTTTTCCAGGGCAGCCGTTCAGCCAGAGTGAAGCTGTAGCTCTGGGTTCGCGGCTCCTGGCTGTCTTGGGGATCCAAAACTGTGACTCCGCTCGGCGCACTTAAGGTAGCAAGGCTGGGTCCAAGCGACGCGATCGTGGGACTCCACAACGTCGGGGACGCGAACGATCCACGAACGATGCCGTAAGCACCATTCTGCACATTTTGCTCATCATGGAAGTGGTACATACCATATCCACCGCGCAGCACTGTCTTGCCCGTGCCAAAAACATCCCAAGCAAAACCCACGCGCGGATTGTAGAAGAACAACCGGCTTCCCGAACCCGAAAGTGGCGTTGCGGAATGAATCTTATTCCACTCAACACCGGGGAAAGTAGCCCCGTTCACCGAACCGCCAGTGCCTGCACTGTACAAGTTCGGATACCAAGTGGCAAAGCCATAACCGGTCGTGTCACTCCACGGCCCCAAGTGCGAGAAGCGCATGCCGTAGTCTAAAGTCAAGCGACGGGAAATCTTCCAAGAATCTGTCGCGTAGAATTCCGCCGTTATGTAACGGAACGCGGGAACGACGTCGAAATTCTGCTCCGAGTACTGGGTGGTCTGGCCCATGAGCATGTCTGAGTAGGCGTTGCCCGTGGAACCTGACCCCCAGTTGCTAAAGATCATCGAGCCGTTAACTGCAGAGTTGCCGGGTTGTTCGTTCCAAGTACGCTCCCAGTAGAAGCCGAACTTGGTAGTGTGAGTTTTCCAGACCTTGATCAGATTGTCCGCCACGGACGGCAGAGTCTTCTTGGCGAAAACGGTACCATTTAGTTCAAATCCGGTGTTGAGCATGTTCGAAATGCCATCACCCCACCCGGTCATCTGGGGGAAGATCAGGTGTTGCGGATCAGGGTGGGTGAAGAGCAGGTTGTAGTTGAGGCCGAGCGACGAGCGCTCCACCTTGGCCGGATCCTTGAAACTGTTCGGCAGGTTCAAGTACGTGTAACTGAAAACCAATTCGTTGGTGAGAGAAGGATTGATTACCTTCGTCAGGTTTGCCGTAACGACGTCAGAAGTAGTTGCTTCGACAAGGGGTGTGGGGTAGGGTGTGGTTGGCGCTGCCCAACTGTTCCCCCCCGAGCCCCAGAGCACATCCAAGCTGTTCAGCGCGCTATCGTGCTGGTGGTTATAGGAGACATACAGTTTCAAAGACTGAGTGAAGTTATAATCGACGCGTCCCCGAAACTGCAACATATTTGAATAGCGCGTTTGACCGTTGGCGTAATTGAAGCCACCCGCCCCTGGTTTACTTGGGTCCTGGCTTGCCAGGGGATAGAGATTCGTCAGAATCTGTCCGTTTGGATCGGCCATACCCGGGATCATGACCCCAGTTGAGTAGTTTTTTGTCGGGTTTGTCGGGTCGCCCGGTGTTGGAAGGGTTATCGTTTGGAAATTGGGGCCGCCCGGGAAGCCGGCAGCCGCGTATCCGTTTAGGGCACTTATGTAGCAGTTCTCGGTATGCCGCGTATAGTCCTTACCACCAGCATTTAACGTGTAATAAGGGCATCCAAGACCGTTAGGCGGGCTCGCCGCTAGCGCAGCGAAGTTCCCTTGCCGCATCGCGGCAGTTGGAACCACCGCATGGTAGACGCCGTTGTCGACGTCCTGCTTGTAGTACTCGGTTCCAAAGAAGAAGAACATCTTGTCGCGACCCCGGTTAAAGCCCGTGTGCGGCAGGATAACCGGACCACCGATTTGGAATCCCGGATAGAAATACTTTGTCTCCGGCCGCGCAATACTCGAGTTCTTGTTTTGAGGGTCGTTGGCATTCAACGTGAAATAGCGAGCGTAAAGGTAAGCTTCCCCGTGGAACTGCTGGCCGCCCGACTTGCCAATAGCACTGATCACCACCGGCCCTTTGGACTCATCCGCGCCAAAGTTTGAGGTCATTACTTTGAGTTCCGCCGTCATATCGGCGTTGGTGTTCATGGCCTGACCGCAGTTGCATCCTGGGTCAATGATATGAGCGCCGTCCGAAGTGATGTCGAGGGCAGCGGTGCGGGTGCCGTTCGCCGAAAAACTGCCAACCGGGCCCGAGCCGGTGCGTTCATCCGATGCGGCATAGGAGCTTTGGTTGACGACTCCACCTGTAAAAGCCATGCCTGGCATGATCTTGACGAACTCGGCGGCATTCTGACCAACGATGGCGACGTTCTGCAGGATTTTTTGGTTGATGAGGGTTGATTTCTCGCCAGTGTCCGTCGGAGTGATCTGGGTGTCGGCGGCTTCGACAACCACAGTCTCCGACTTCGCGCCAGGGGTGAGTTTAATTCCCGACACATTCCGCTTATCGTCAGAGTTGAGAGCAACGGATTTTGCTTCCCAGGCGCGAAAACCGTCTTTTTCCACGATGACCGAGTATGTGCCAGGTGGGACGGCAGCGAAGCTAAAATAACCTTCGCCATTGCTTACCGTGGCGCGCAAGTCACCGCTCGCCTCATTCTTCAGGGTGACGGTCGCATTGCCAACGACCGCGCCAGACGCGTCAAAAACAGTTCCGGTCAGCGTCGCGCTGGTTGTCTGCGCGAGCGCCGACGGCTGAATCGGCAAAACAAGAGTTGCAAGGACCGCGGCCAAAAGCACAACTGCCACGACCTGAACTTTGCGGAGAAAATCGGTATTGCACAAGGAGAGTCGCAATGTAGGAGTCATCGAAGAAGAATCCCCCTTTTGTCTGAACCTGAGAACCACCACAGTCCCCGAATCACCAGCAAGCGCTCACTCGGGAGAGAAAGCGCTTACCGTTAACGTTCACGATACTGGTTTTCTACTACCCGCTAAAAAGCTTGTCAAGCGTTTTTTTCATGTTTCACATCAATTTTTGTGGTTTCTGCTGCCCCAACGATTCGGGTGAATCAAAAAAAGACATGCTGCGCCGATGCAATTTGCTCTAAGGCTCTTCTTGTGAACGACAAACAAGGTGAGTTTCTTGGGAGGTACTAGCACTCCAGGGTCTGCGTGATTTCGGGCGTGTCCCAGAGACCGTCGACTGACAATTTCAATTGCGAAGGGCTAGGGCCAGTTTGCCTGCTCTGCCTTGAGGCGAGTGTACTCAGCATTTTCACGCCGCATCTCTTCGATACGGCCGAGGGCACGATACTCGTTGACAAGCTGCAGGCGGATTGCCGCACTCACCGGGTCGAGGCGCTTCGCCGCCAAGAGGGCTGCCAAAGCAGCCTCGTTATCGCCTTGGGTTCGGAGCGTCTTGGCCAGCGCCAGCTGCGCTCCAACAGAATCAGGACTCAGCGCCACTGCCTCTCGAGCGAATTTCAGCGCCTCATCCAGCTTGCCCTCGAGAACATAGCGCAACGTCAGCTGAACCCGGGCGGGCACGCTATCGGGAGTGATGATTAGCTCATGCAGAAACTCTGGCGCACACCGTTCGGGATCCCGGGCTGCCAGGTATGTGCCATAAAAATAATGCACGCTGGGGAACTTCGGGTATTTGGAAGCCAGCGCTTTGAAGTCAGCTTCAGCTTCGTCGGGCGGCTGAGTCGCCAGATCCCAGAAAGCCTTGCCGGCCATGGCTACGACGTCACGCTGGTTCGCCGGCACGTCCGAAGGCAGGATTGGCATACGCAGTGATGGCAAGCCGGAGGCAAACGTCATCTCTGGGTTAGTGTGAACTTTTCTTGCAATGCGCATGAGAATTTCCTGGGCCACCTCGAAAGCGCCCCGCTGATTCAGTATCAAGGCCAGATGGTAATCAGCCATGTCCAGCAACGGCCCCCCGCCCTGGGTTACCGGCACCAACATGTGGGCTTTTTTCAGATGCTCGAATGCAACATCATATTGCTTGGTGCGGAATTCGCATAACCCAAGCAGCGCCCAGCCCGGAGCGGCCGAGGTATCCAACTCGACCATTCGGGTTAATGCATCGCGGCACTCCGCATATCGGTCGCGCTCGTATTCGATCATCCCGAGTGCCCACCACCCTTGGGTCCAGTCGGGACGCAGCTTGACGGCCCGGCCGTAGAGTTGCGCGGCCTCCTCTGGGTGATCCGCTTCGTAGGCCTGCCGTGCTCTGGTGGAAAGCTCTTCAAATGTTGGAGGCTCGCTCTGCCTCGAGCCCGTCGTTAGCAGAAGAAGGACGCTTATCCATCGGATCATTTCTGCAAACTCCGACCCCGTGCCTGATCCTTCGCCTGAATCGCGGCGTCCATCTCTTCGGCGATCTTCTTCTCACGCCGGGCTTCGGCCACGCGCCCCAGACGAAAGTAAATCGTTGAGAGGCTGCGATGCGCCTCCATGTACTCCGACGCATCTTTGACAAGAGCCTCCAAAAGAGCCGCCGCTGCGTGGTCATCTCCTTCGTCCGAGCGCATCAGAGCCAACTGATAGCGGACCCGGATATCTTTCGGTTGCAGTTGTGTGGCCTCTTCCAGACGGGAGTGTGCTTCCTCGAGTTTGCCCTCCTGCCGAAGAAGCGTCCCCAACCACAGAAGGGCGTCAAAGGCAGTCGGATCCAGAGTCAACGCTTTGCGGAACGCCGCCTCAGCGCCATCCAGGTTGGCCACGAGAAATTCCAATCTCCCTCGCAGACTGTACGCCTCCGGCAGATTCGGATTCAGCGCGAGAGTCCGGTCCACCTCCGCCATAGCACCCTTCTTGTCGTTCGCTTTCATGCGGGTGAAGGCCATCAGCATGTGGGCCTCGGCAGTACCCCCATTCCGCAAGATGCGCTCGATCATGAGCGCTCCGCGCTCGTCTCGCCCCTGGTGAAGCAACGCGGTACCAAGCAGATAAGCCAGAGCGAGGTTGCTCGGATCGGTGTCGGCCAGGGGATCCAGCAGCGCCACCACACGCCCATCTTCGCCCTGGCGAAGGTAGCATTCCGAAAGCAGCAGCGTAAGTTGCGTCCGCTCGTGCGCGTCCACTGGCTGAATCGCGTAGACCGCTTCGAACTCTTTGACGGCCTGTTTGATTTCGCCCGTTTTGTAGTAGGCTAGAGCAAGGTTGAAGCGGATCCCGTAGTTGGTTGGCTGTGCCGCTAAGGCCTGCGCGTATTCCCGAATGGCTTCGGTGTAGCGGCCCTCGTGAGCCAGCGCCGCACCCAGATTTGAGCGAACGGCGGCAGCTTCCGGATGGGCTTTCAAATAGACTTGATACTCGGTAATCGCTTCGGCGTAGCGTCCCGACTGGTGCAGCTCGACGGCCCGGCTTAATGCCTGCTGCCCAGACTTATCTTGTGCCTGCGCGAAGCATGCCCAAAGCAAGCACCCCAGCATCCACCAACGCATCACTGTTGTGGCTCCCAAGGCAGTATAACCGGAGCGTAACCGATGGGCTTCATTTGACTCTACAGCTTCCCCCGCGACTGCAGGTGTGTGTTAGGGGCTAGCCCCCAGCCCGGAATCCCGCAATGCTTCCATCACGACCTGGACCAACCGCGATTGGGCACTATGCCCACCCCTTCTCGAATTGTCAGCAGTCGATTGGCCGACATGCCTTTGTATCTTTCATGTAGGCCGCTCGGCCAAAATATCTCAATATCAGCTGAGGCCGATGTCCCCAGCCCGAAGTGCAACCGGGGATCGTTACAAGAGAAGAAGCTGGACTGACTGAGCACGGCTTGCGCCTGGGTCTTTCCGCCATAATGCGCCAAGACGCGAGCTCCGATGGCAGTGCGATTGGATTTTGTGCCTTCGAGCTTAACCTTAATCCAGTGGGACTTCCCTGTGAGGTCGTTGCGCAAAAGCGACGGCGGTTCGTTAAGGTTGACGACAACGATGTCAACATCGCCATCATTATCGAAATCCCCGAAAGCGCAGCCGCGGCTGCAATGCTGGGCGGCCACGCCGGGCCCTGCTTCGTCAATCAGCTCCTCAAATACGCCTTGCCCCAAGTTCCGGAAAACCGCCCGAGGAGTCTTGTTGGGATATTGCGAGAGTTTTTTTTCAATATGGGGATCCACGTGACCTGTGGTCATAAACAAGTCTGGATAGCCATCGTTATCCAGATCCACAATCCCCGCGCCCCAACACACGTAACGGGTTTCGACGCCGAGGCGTGAGGACACTGTGGCGTCCTGAAAGTAGGCCTTTCCATCGTTGTGATAAAGAATGTTCCTATCGTCGGCGAAGTGCGTCTTAAAAAGATCGAGATGCCCGTTCAGATCGTAATCTCCAACTCCGACACCCATGCCCGCCTGCGCCATGCCGTCATCGTTCAGCGCGACGCCCCGCAGGATGCCCTCTTCGCTAAAGGTTCCATCACGATTGTTCATGAAAAGGAGGCTTGGTGTGGCATCACAAGCGACGTAAATGTCCGGCCAGCCATCTTCATCGAAATCGGCTGCCGCCACTGTCAGGCCGTAACTTGAAGCCGCTTGCGCGATGCCGGCGCGCTCGCTCACATCAGTGAACGTCCCGTCGCCATTGTTGCGATAGAGCCAAGGCCTGCCGGTGGGTAGGCCGCGCGGCCCGCAAGCAACGGGAATTCCGAGCCAGATGCAGCTGTTGTTTTGCCCAGGCACCGGCGCCTGCTCAAAGGAAAACTGCACGTAGTTGGAAAAGAATAGGTCGAGGTTCCCGTCGCGATCATAGTCTACAAAGCTGCAACCTGCGCCCCAGCGCTGCTCCGGGCTCCAAAGCCCAGCCTGTCTAGTGCAATCCGTAAAGGTGCCATCACCGTTATTGCGGTAGAGAATATTTTGCCCGAAGCGTGTGCAAAAAATGTCATCAAACCCGTCGTTGTTATAGTCACCAACGCAAACGCCACAAGCCCAACCAACCGAATGCAGTCCTGCTTTTTTTGTGACGTCCGTGAAAGTGCCATCACGATTGTTCTTGTAAAGACGATTGGTGGCACCGTCTGGGGGGTTCTCAAGCCGCGTGCCCGACAAAATGAAAATGTCCATCCAGCCGTCGTTGTCGTAGTCGATGAACGCGCAGCCGCACCCAGTCGTTTCGACAATGTACTTTGTTTGCTCTACGCCGCCATAGATGACCGGCGCGTGCATACCCGCATCCTGCGCTACATCCACAAATCGGGCATGGAAAGGGCGGCCGGAGGGCGCAGTTCTCGGCAATGGCTTAGCTCTGTGCGTGGAAAGCCCCTGAGCCAGTAGCCACTGACTGCTGAGGGAAAACGCAGTCCGCAAACCCAACTGCGTAAACCTGCGGCGAGTGATCGTCATTGTCGGACGTTCTCCAAGTCCGTTAGTTCACCTGAAGTTTAAGTTTCTCCTCGGCCTTGGAGCTGCCTTGAGTGACCCCGATGTGGATCTCGTATGCACCAGGGGTGAATTTATCCGCAGGTAAGTTTGCGATGTAGGGAATTCGTCCGTCCTGTTGCATGTCTGGCAGCGGCGCCTCTGCCGCGCCCAGATACTGTCCTTCCCTGTAGAAGGACATTGTGAGCTTCGGAGCATCCTTAACTCCGCGATCCGGATACACAGCAAAGTAGAAAGGCAGAACATTTCCAGGCCCACCTTTGAGTGTGCGAGTGAGAGCGGGTACGACCTTGCCGCCGGGGAAATAAAACGCATCCAGGGTCTGTTTGCTATCTTTCAGGGAGTCAGTCCTACGTATTACCACCACGTCACTCATGGACAGCTTGCTGGAGGGTTGCGGGACCGTGACGGTGCTCTTGGCTACTCCGATGTTGCTGCCGTTTCTATCCATTATGGCGGCCTGCAGGGAATATTCCCCGGGAAGCAGTTCAGTTCGGAACGTTTGAACCAGGTTTCCGGCCTTGTAAGCATCCACCTTGTCGAGCGCAACCTGGACGGCAAAGTCCTTGCTAAACTTCTCAACGATTTCGCCGTTGGAGTTCTTCAAGACGGCAAGTAGCGCCGCACCGACCGCGCTGTTTTTTTGATCTGGCTGTGGCGCGAAAGTCAGTCCATTGAGGGGAGCTTCCAACGTCACCATGTACTCGACTTTCGGTCCATGATCATTGAACCGCTCTGCCCCCGCCTGAAAGGCCACATCCAGAGGAGGCGACGTGGCGTTCAAGGCATTCATTAGCGGCATCTCATAGGCGTACAACTGCTGCCCACCCTTGAGCTGTGGCAAGGCGAAGTATCCGCTTCGGGTGTGGACAGTGATTTCAGGCCGGTCCACGCGGACTGAGATTCTGCGGAATTTGCCGTCGTACACCGCTATATGAGGGGCGTAGGCGGCCTCGTAGTAGGTGCGCACTTCATCCATGGCAACTCGAAGGGGTGCCTTATAATCGTTCGTCTCAGCGATGGCCGTGCCGCCAGTCTGCTGGGCGAGGTCGCGGAGCCAGAGCAGGGGATTGGCCCGCAGAGCGCCTTCGGCCGTTTCCGCAGCGCGTGCCTGCCCGGTGGATACCTCCCCGACGCCCCCTTTCATCTGCTGCGATCGGATCTCCCCAGTAGCACCGTTGAGCCAATCGCGGCCATTGCTGCCCTGGCTCCAAGTCACCAAGCCTTTGGGGTCAACAGTGTAGAAGCTGACGTTAGCGCGATTCGCCATGCTGATCAGGTTGCTATATTGCTCCTTAACTGTCTCCGGGATGAACAGCCAAGGGTTGAAATACAAAATCACTTTGCGGCCCGGCAGCTCTGACTGTGCACGCACCAACGCCATCAATGCATCTATCGTCGCGCGGGCGTTGTACTCGCGGTCAGCGGAATCCGCAGCCTGAAGCATGTCGAATTGGATTTTCGCCATTCTGTAATTGACAGAGCTTTGAACCTGGGACTGACTCGGCCCGCCTCCTGATCCGGCTCCCGAGGTGCCCTGCAACTGCGGCTCGCCCTGGGAAAGGATTTCCCTCAACTCGGCTTTCACTTCAGTTGAATTATTCGAGTACTGCATAAAGGACCACATTGATGACTTATCGACACTCTTCAGCAATGCGGAGTGATCGGCGGTGAAGGGCTGGATGATGTGCAGCTTCTGATCGACGGTCAGAATCGAGTAATACAGGTTCGGCTCCGGCGCCATGTCAAGAATGTCCTTCAGCGCTTGGCGGAAGAACCGTTTCCCCTCTTGGTCTAGTCCTTCAAAAACGAGTGTGACCAGGCGGACCTCCCGCATCGGGTCCACTGAGAGTGACTCGTTTCCCGCGGATTTGGGCGCGCTTACTGACTCGGCAGTCTTTCCCTCTACTACCCGGAACGATGTCAGCTTTTGCTCGATGCCATCCTCAGAAACATGAATTTCCTCTGGTCGAATACCCCGGATTGTTCTGCCCTTCTTGTCGCGGAATACCATGTCGAGTACAACTTCTTCCGCGGACGAACGAACAGCCGCCGGGGTAGCTTGCCCCGAAGTGTCTCGCTGTGATTGCCCCTGGGCCACCAAGCTCGAACCACCCAGCAGAAATGCGGTGAGAAAAACGAAGTGCCGTTTCATGACTCAGACCTCCCGCCGGAACGTTGCTGACAGTTACAGAAACAATGTAATACAGTGCGAACGATCTTTTCTAGCTTTCCCTGGGAATTTTCACGCTCCACCAAGTGATCTCCGGGCACGTTCAGCCCATGGCGATCTTCTTCGCCCGATGGCAGCCACATGACACGGCCTTGAAGTAGCCCATCGATTGTTAGATGTTAGAGGGATTAGAAAGGCCAGTTCCACGCAACTCCACAACGGAGGCCGCACACTCTTCGAAATGAACATTGAGAATCAAAAAATAGTTCTTGCTGTTATTTTTTCGTTTTGTCGGATCGCACCGTACAAGACTGTGATTATCGCGCGTTCGCATTGGGAGCCCTTCGGTTGCCTTAGCGAAATCAGCAAGTCTCCGGTAATCCGCACCCCGACGACTGACGACAGGCAGGGGCAGGATGCAAATCCCGAATCATTCGAGAAGCTGGCGGAGCGCGCACAGGCAGCAATGGACTCGGAGCGCGTCCCGGAAGCCATTCGGCTGTATGGCCGCGCCACTAAACTTCGGCCTGACTGGCCGGAGGGCTGGTGGCATCTCGGAACTCTCCTATTCGATGCAGGGCGCTTCCGGGAAGCGCGCGATGCTTTCGCGCACTTCACTTTCGTCGAAAGGAAACAGCCGGGACCTGGGTTCGCCATGCTCGGCCTGACCGAATTTCAACTTAAGCATTACACCAGAGCACTTCCGGCGTTGGAACGCGGCAGCAAGCTCGGCTTAGGAACCGACCCAGACTTCATCCGAAGTGTGCTGTTTCACGAAGGCATCCTGAACACTCGGTTGGGTCAACCAGAAATTGCACTCGAGCGCTTGACTTTGGTCGCCGATCAGATTGCTGCCGCGCACCTAGAGGCTCCCAAAGATGCCGTGTTGGGAGATCTGAAGCTGCTGGACGCTTTTGGAATCGCGGCGCTGCGCATTCCGAAGCTCCCTTCCGATCTCGCAGCATTGCAAATCCCTGCGGTCCATCTGGCGGGCCGCGCGCAGGCGCTGATCGCCTTACAGGACCGCGTCGCTGCCGAAACGGAGTTCAAACAGCTGTTGACCCTATACCCCTCAGAACCCGGTGTGCACTACGCGTATGGCGTGTTTCTGCTTAAGGAGCATCCCCCTCTAGCCATTGAAGAATTTCGCCGCGAAATCGAACTCTCCCCCTCTCACGACGCCGCCCGGATTCAACTTGCCCTGGAATTCCTGCGTACCGCCGATTACGAGCAGGGCTTGAGGTATGCCAAAGAGGCGGTCGCCTTGGTGCCGGAGAACTTTGTCGCGCACGTAGCTTGCGGCAGGCTATGGCTGGCGCTTGGAAAAACGGATCGCGCTCTGCAAGAGTTGAAAACGGCAGTTAAGTTGGCTCCTGGCAGCCCCGACGCGCACTTTGCGCTTTCTCAAGCTTTGTCTGAGGCAGGGCGCAACGGAGAAGCCGCGCGCGAGCGAGCAGAGTTCGAGCGTCTGAAAGCATTGACCGACGCCGCCGACCGATAGCGGGCAAATTCGAGACACGCCATGCTAAACTCAGCTTCGGCGATGATTCGGTTATTCCTTTCTCTAGTCCTCTCTGTTGCGGCGATCGTTGCTCTCACGGTAACTATCGTGATTGGGGCACAAACAGACAAGAACAGCATACGTTTTGAAGACATTACCAGCCGGTCGGGGCTGGACTTCGTGACGGACAGTTCTCCAACTCCGAACAAAAACCAGCCGGAGACAATGATCTCCGGCATTGGTCTAATCGATTACGACAACGACGGATACCTGGATATCTTCCTCATAAACGGAGCGGCGATTCCGTCCCTCAAGAAAGAGTCCCCGAAATTCTACAACCGCCTTTTCCACAACAACCATGACGGCACATTCACGGACGTCACAGAGAAAGCCGGACTGGTCGGCGATGGCTACGACATGGGCGTCGCCATCGGCGACTTTGATAACGACGGTTGGCAGGATATTTACGTCGCCAGCGTTACCAAGAATCATCTTTACCGAAATAGCGGGGACGGAACCTTCGCCGACGTCACGGACAAGGCAGGCGTCGGCACACCAGTCTATAAGGGCCAGAAGATGTGGAGCGCTGCTGCCGGCTGGCTGGACTACAACAACGATGGCAAGCTGGATTTGTTTGTGTCGAATTACTGCCGTTGGGAAGTCAACAAAGATCCCGTATGTCTAAGCGGAGGGCGCTTGCGGGCTTACTGCCACCCTAAGTTTTACGAGCCGCTCCCATCCACACTTTACCGCAATAACGGCGACGGCACATTCACGGACGTTTCTGACGAGACTGGCATCTCCAAGAGGTTAGGCAAGGGCATGGGCGTGGGTTTCAATGATTATGATGGGGACGGCTTCATTGACATTTTTGTCGCTAACGACAACATGGCGAATTCGCTCTTCCACAACCTTAAGGGCAAAGCCTTTGAAGAGGTCGCGATGGATGTCGGGGTGGCTTATTCGGAAAACGGCAAGGCTGTCTCAGGGATGGGGGCCGAGTTTCGCGATCTGGACAACGACGGCCTACCGGACATCTGGCACACCGCGACCGAACTGGAGACCTTTCCCCTGTTCCGTAATCGCGGCAACGGCATCTTTATCGATGTCACAGGCCGGAGTGGGCTCGCCCGGCCTACCTTGGGAATGTCGGGCTGGTCCAACGGGGTCGCCGACTTTGACAACGATGGCTTGAAGGACCTGTTCGTTGCCCGAGGCAACGTTCTTGACAACGTCGCTGAGTTCTCCAATCGGACGTACGCCGAGCCTAACTCGATCTTCCACAACCTGGGCAAAATGACGTTCGAGGATGTGACGGCGCAAGCAGGTCCCGACATGCAGCCCGCTGAACCATATCGCGGCGCGGTTATCGGCGATCTGTTCAACGACGGACACATGGACATCGTTGTTACCGTCTTGAATGGAAAAGCGAGGATTCTCCGTAATGTGACATCGAATGCCAATAACTGGGTGACCTTTCAATTGCTGGGCACCAAGAGCAACCGGATGGCAATCGGAGCGCAGCTCAAGGTGACCACCGAGGACGGCACCAGCCAGTACGATATTGTCTCGACAAGCGCAGGCTACGGAGCCTCACGGGACCCGCGCCCGCACTTCGGTCTGGGCCCATTCAAGACCGTGAAGCAGCTCGAGGTGCGCTGGCCCAGCGGGACGCGCCAAGTGCTGAGAGATCT
>Ga0137418_10001935_pt1 | contig 18988 bp, 15 predicted proteins | sample CZODoug3_1_2_16f_FD_122242 | JGI IMG/M metagenome (GOLD analysis project Ga0137418, IMG submission 122242) | Vadose zone soil fungal communities from Angelo Coast Range Reserve, California, USA - CZODoug3_1_2_16fungal (Hybrid Assembly) | ecosystem: Environmental > Terrestrial > Soil > Vadose... | reverse complement strand
GACGAACTGGCGCAAGAGCTGAAAAGTCGAACCTATCAACCACTTCCTGTGCGGCGGGTCTACATACCCAAGCCGGATGGGAAGCAGAGACCGTTAGGCATACCGACAATCCGGGATCGGGTTGTGCAAACCTCGGCCATGCTGGTACTCGAACCAATCTTCGAGGCCGACCTGCCGAAGGAACAATATGCCTATCGGGCGGACCGCAGCGCACTGGATGCAGTACAACACGTCCACAAGCTGATCAACACGGGACATGGGCAGATCGTTGATGCGGATCTCAGCAGCTACTTTGATAGTGTTCCCCATGCCGAGCTAATGAGGTCGGTGGCTCGCAGGGTTGTCGACGGAGCGATGCTGCATCTGATCAAGATGTGGCTGGAAGCACCGGTCGAGGAAACCGACGAGCGTGGGAACAAACGTCGGAGTACGCGCAATCGGGACGAAGGTCGAGGTACTCCACAAGGGTCTCCGATTCATTCCAGGGCCAGCAAGTCAGAGTGCGTCAATCCCTAGCCGATTGGTAGACATTCGGGCAGGGGGGTGTAGCAAAATCCTCTCAACGAGTATCAGCCCACAAACAGTTGCGTAGAGGAGCTAGAAGCAAACTTGTTCGGCGGCTCCATTTGGATCACTCCGGGTCCCGTCGTCAAACCATGATCGACGTGCCTCGATAAGAAGAACGGACGACGGCATTTTGCCCCTGATTAGCAGACTACCAACCTCTGGTCTGCAGCATCTGCGCTTCATCCAGCGCAGCCACAGCCAATCCCTTCATCGCCCCAGTGAGGTCTTCGCTCACTTCAAGTAATACTTTAGGGTCGTTGAAGTGGGTGGCGGCTTTGACGATAGCGCGGGCGCGCTTCTCGGCTTCCTGCGGGTCGGCGAAGGTGGTGGAGTCTTTCATGAAGATACCGCTGCCGACGAATACGGCTTCGGCGCCAAGCTGCATGACGAGGGAGGCGTCGGCGGGGGTGGCGATGCCTCCGGCGGAAAAATTTGGGACGGGAAGCTTGCCGTTCTTGGCGACCATCTTGACCAGCTCGTAGGGGGCTTGGTGCTCTTTGGCTTTAGCGTAGAGTTCTTCTTCGCCGAGGACGGTGAGAATCTTCATCTCTTGCACGATCTGGCGGATGTGCTTGACGGCGTGGACCACGTCGCCGGTGCCGGCTTCACCCTTGGTGCGAATCATGGCTGCGCCTTCGGCGATGCGGCGGAGAGCCTCACCCAGATTGCGCGCTCCGCAGACGAACGGAACCGTGAAGGCATGCTTGTCGACGTGGTGAGCTTCGTCGGCGGGAGTGAGCACTTCGGATTCGTCGATGTAGTCGACGCCCAGCTCCTGCAAAATCTGCGCCTCGGCGAAGTGTCCGATGCGGCACTTGGCCATAACTGGAATCGACACGGTGGCCATGATCTCGCGAATTTTCTTGGGCGAGGCCATGCGGGCTACGCCGCCTTCGGCGCGGATTTGCGCGGGGACGCGCTCGAGGGCCATCACGGCGACGGCTCCGGCTTTTTCGGCGATGGAGGCCTGTTCGGCGTTGGTGACGTCCATGATGACACCGCCTTTGAGCATTTCGGCGAGGCCGGTCTTGAGGCGAAGGCTGGTGTTGTTGCTGCCGTTGTTGTGCGACATGGGTGGACTCCGAAAAACAGTTGTCAGGTCTCACCTGACACCGCGGTGATGGTGGCGCCTGGTCTACTTCTCGCCGCTGACTCATTCTAACGCTGGGGGACGATTTGCGGAAATCCCACGCAGGTCGAAGTCAGACTCCCCCCCCGGCGTTTTTCGCATAACCAGGCGGATACAAAGAGGAGCCCTGGGCGTCGGCCCGGGCAGTCAGTCAGCGCGCCTTGGCCTGCGCATCTTGAATCTGCGGCAGGAGAATGTCGCGCACGTAGTGCCAGTACGGAACCAGGATCAATGCGGCGGCTGCGTCGTGCTGCGCGGCTTTGAGGTCTGGAGTTGTGCGGTGGAGATTCGACCAAGCGCGATTCATGAGCAATTCGGGCTCACCCCAGGAAGGTTCCAGGGGATCGCTCACGGCGGGCCTGGTGCGAACGGCCTCCAGGCCGCGCTGATAAAGGTCAAAGGCCTTGTCCTGACCGCCACCACGCTCGGGCGGCGATGACCATCGGATGGGGCCCAGCACCCAGAGGAGACGAGGATTATCGGGATCTGACGCCATGGCGTCTTTCAGAAAAGAGCTTGAATTCTGGATCATCTCCTGCATACGTGCGGGGTCTTTCATGCTCAGGTACGCCAGATAACCGAAACAAGAGGCTGCGCCAATTTTCGACTCGACGAAGGCAGGGTCGCGCGCTAGGGACTCGTTGAAATCGGCAATCGCACCCTTCAAGTCTTCCTCCAGGTCTTGGGGAGACGGGGACTCGTTAAAGCCGTTGATTGCCCGGCGCCAGAGGGCGAAGCCTCGCCAATACAACCCGCGGGAGGCGAGCATTCTGTTGTCAGGCAGGGGCGTGAATTCGCCAGAAAGGCGTTTGAGCGCGACCCGGTCGCCCTCGTAGTCAGCCCGTTTGACCTGCTCGACGATCCGAATGAGAGAATCGCGGGCCGGGTTGGCGGCCGGCTTGGCTTCGGGTCGGGCCTGACCATTGCTTTGAGCCGGAGCAAATGCAGCCAGCGCCATCAATAAGCCTGTTAGTGTGGAGAAAATGGCCTGGAGCATACGTCCCTCCAAGATTGGCTGCGTGTTGGACGAAAGAATGCGCACAAGAGTATCAGGTTTCCGCGCGGTGACAAATCCCCTTGTGGGTAGGCTATTGGCGTTCGGCCTTGCGGGACTTCGGCTGAACTCCGAGCTCGTCCTGCGGAAATCAATTCGTCCGCGTTTCGGGCGGGCTCCAGCCTGTCCGGTTCCTTTAATTCTTACTATCGCTTCGCATATTTCGCGAACATTCTTTCGGGGTCGATGGCGATGAAAACGCCGCGACTGCGGGCCAGGACTTCGCTTTTTTCGTTGAGGATTTCCGCAGAGTTGATGTGCTGGGTTCCGCGAACTTCGATTTCGCGTCCCTGGACGAGCAGGGGTTTGTGCAGGGGGACAGGCTTGAGGTACTCGACCGTCATCTCACGCGTGAGGGCGACGACGTGGCGCAGCTTGTTTACCTTACCCATGGCGTCGTCGAGAATGGTGGCGATGATTCCGCCATGACAGTGGCCCGGAGGACCAGTGTAGCGTTTGCTGAGACGGAAGCGGCAGATCGACATCTTGCGATTCTCGTCGAGGGTAAATTTAAGCCGCATGCCGCCTGGATTGTTCATGCCGCAAGCGAAACAGTGATTCTTTTGCATGCGGACGTAGCGGGTGTCGTGGCCCTGACCGGGTGACTTTCGTGGCATGGAATTGATTCTATCGCGCGCTGAGAGGAGACATTGCGGCTAGAGGGGGGGATCGGATCGCGTGGTCGGTGCGGTTTTCGCCGTCGTCTCTTGTTTCGCCGCGCTGGGGTTTGTTCTGCTTTGCTTTTTTACCCACGGCCAACGCCATGGGCTGCATTCTTCCGCCGTTTCGCGGCTTAATCTTTTGTTAACCGAAAAGTTGCGCTTCTAACCACGGTCAGAATGCTGTATACATATCGGTTTTGAAAAATTCTTTACCACCGAGATCGCAGAGTCGCCGAGCTGAGTTGGATTGCCGACTCAGTTGCCAGGGCTATGTCTGCGCACTGGATAGGAGTCTTCGTTGAAATCGCGGGTTGAGATTTGGCTTGCTGTGTTGTGTTTTTTGGGGACTTTCTTCGTAGCCGCCGCCCAGTCTTCTCAAGATAAGGACGCTGACAAGAAGATGCAGGCGACGCCTCCTGAGCAGGCCGCGAAGAAGAAGCCGAAGCCAGAGAAAAACAAGGACGAGAAAAAGGCTGAGCCGAAGGAAGAAGAGAAGCAAGAAGAAAAGAAAGGCGGCATGACTGCCGATACTTTTGCTGGGCTGAAGTTTCGTTTGCTTGGGCCGGCAGTGGCTTCGGGACGTGTGACATCGGTCGCGGTGAATCCTAAGAACAAGTTTGAGTATTACGTGGGCGTGGCTTCGGGCGGAGTGTGGAAGACGGTCAATGGCGGCACGACTTGGACTCCGGTTTTCGACAAGGAGAAATCTTATTCGACGGGATGGGTCACGCTCGATCCGAACGATGCGTCGGTGGTGTGGGTGGGCAGCGGCGAGAGCAACAGCCAGCGCAGCGTGGGATATGGCGATGGAATCTACCGGTCGGATGATGGCGGCAAGAATTGGCAGAACCTGGGGTTGAAGAAATCGGAGCACATTGGGCGCGTGGTGGTTGATCCGCGAGATTCAAAAGTTGTTTATGTTGCGGCTGAGGGACCTCTGTGGGGACCGGGCGGGGACCGCGGTTTGTACAAGACGATGGATGGCGGTAAGAACTGGAAGGCTGTGCTAACAATCAGCGAGAACACAGGGGTGGGCGACGTGGCGGTCGATCCTTCGAATCCCGACATAGTTTATGCCGCTGCCTACCAGCGTCGGCGGCATGTTTTCACTTTGATTGATGGCGGGCCGGAGAGTGCCCTCTATAAATCCACCGATGCGGGTGCGACGTGGAACAAGTTGAAATCGGGATTGCCGAAAGAAGATATGGGACGCATCGGGCTGGCGGTTTCGCCCGCTGATCCTAGCGTGGTTTACGCCACGATTGAAGCGGCCGACGGCAAGGGTGGAATCTTCCGGTCTAACGACAAGGGTGCCACCTGGGAGCGGCGCAATGAGTTCGATCAGGGCGCGATGTACTATGCGCAGGTCATCGCCGACCCGAAAAATGCTGACCGCGTATTCGTGATGAACGTGAGCCTGCGCGAGTCACTGGACGGCGGCAAGACCCTGCCCAAGGTCGAAGAAGCTAATCATCACGGAGATAATCACGCGATCTGGATCGATCCGGACAATACGAAACATTGGATCCTGGGTTCGGATGGCGGGGTGGCTGAGACTTTTGACGATTCGAAGACATGGCAATTCAAGGCCAACCTGCCTACGGTGCAGTTCTATGACGTTGCCGTCGACAACGCGCTTCCCTTTTATCACGTCTGCGGCGGCACGCAGGATAACTTTTCGTGGTGCGGCCCTTCGCGCACTCGCAATCTGAACGGGATTATGAATTCCGATTGGTACGTCACTACCGGCGGAGATGGATTCCGTTCGCAGGTGGATCCGGCGGATGCGAATACAGTTTATTCGGTGTCGCAGTATGGGGTGCTAGTTCGCTATGACAAGGTTACGGGCCAGGAGTTGGTGTTGCAGCCGCTTGAGGGCAAAGGCGAGCCTCCGCTGCGGTGGAACTGGGATTCGCCGGTGATGATCAGTCCGCACTCACACACTCGGCTGTACTTTGCGGCCAACAAACTTTTTCGCAGTGACGACCGCGGCGACACGTGGAAAGCGATCAGCGGGGATTTGACGCGGCAATTGGATCGCAACAAGTTGCCGGTGATGGATAAAGTGTGGGGGCCGGACGCGGTAGCGAAGAATGCCTCGACGTCGTTCTATGGAAACATTGTGGCCCTGGCGGAATCGCCGAAGAAGGAAGGTCGTATATTTGTCGGCACCGACGACGGACTTATTCAAGTTACCAGCGACGGCGGGCAGAGCTGGACGAAGTACGAGAGGTTTCCGGGCGTTCCTGACACGACGTATGTCAGCCGGCTGGCGGCTTCCGAGCACGAGGTCAATACGGTGTACGCGGCGTTCGACAATCATAAGAAGGAAGATTTCAAACCCTACCTGCTGAAGTCTACCGATGCGGGCAAAACCTGGAGTTCTATTACTGGCGATCTGCCCGAGAACGGGCCAGTCCTCGCGTTCGTGGAAGACACCGTGAATCCGAAGCTGCTATTTGCCGGAACCGAATTCGGCGCCTTCTTCACCATTGATGGCGGGCAACACTGGGTGCGGCTCAAGGGAGGTTTGCCCACGATCGCAGTTCGCGACATGGTTTTGCAAACCCGGGAGGGCGATCTGGTGATGGCAACTTTCGGACGCGGCTTCTATGTTCTGGACGATATCAGCCCGCTGCGCCAAATCAAGCCGGAGTCGGTGGAACAGGCAGCGGCGTTATTTGCGGTGAAGGACTCGTTGTTATACGTCGAGCGACATCCCCTGGGCGGGCCGAAGAAAGGCTTTCAGGGCGACGCGTTCTATACCGCGGACAATCCTCCCTTTGGCGCGGTGTTCACGGCGTACTTGAAAGAAAAGCTGAAGACCAGGAAAGAAAAGCGACAGGACGCTGAAAAAGAAGCGGCCAAGAAAAATCGAACGCTTCCCTACCCCGCTCACGATGAATTGCGCGCCGAAGCCGAAGAGGCCAAACCGGAACTTTATTTCATGATCTACGACGACAGTGGAGCGGCCATTCGCCGGGTGAATGGAAGCACGGATGAAGGTTTCCAGCGTGCGGCGTGGGACTTGCGGTATCCGGCACCCTCGGTGCGCGAGAATCCGGAGGAAGGTGAAAATTTCCCTCGTGCCGGGAGTTTGGGACCGCTGGTGCTGTCCGGGAATTACTCGGTACGGTTGTTTCAAAAAGTGAATGGGACCGTCACCGAGTTGGGTGGTGCGCAGTCGTTCAAGGTTGTGGCAGAGGGTTCTTCTTCTTTAAGTCGGGAGGATCGGGAGGCGCAGGCAGAGTTTCAGAGAAAAGTGGCACGCCTGTATCGGGCGGTTTCCGGGGCGATCCATACTGGTGAAGACCTGGGGACTCGGTTGAAGGCAATTCGCACCGCGCTGCATGAAACTCCCACGATCGACAAAGAACTGGGAGCGACGGCGGATACGCTTGAGCAGCGGAATCGTGAAATCCTGCGTGTCTTGCGGGGAGATCAGGAGCTTGCCAAACGGAACGAACCCGTGCCGTCGTCGATCAATGATCGGGTGAACTCGATTATGGAGGGCGAACGCTTTGCTTTGACGAAGCCCACGCAAACTCATCTTGACGCCTACAACATTGCGGCCAGTGAGTTCACCGAAGCGTTGGCGAAGCTGCACACGCTGGTGGTAGTGGACTTTGCCAAGTTGGAGAAGGACATGGAAGCTGCGGGAGCGCCGTGGACTCCGGGTCGTGTACCGGAGTGGAGCGAGAAGTGACACTTGGCACTGATGGCCACGGATGGAGGATCAAAATCTTAACCACAGAGGACAGAGAGGAACACCGAGTAATCGAAGGAAGGAGCCTTTCTTCGCAGCTCGACCGATGAAGCCCATTCTCTTATCGTGGAGCAGCGGCAAAGACAGCGCTTGGAGCCTGCACGTTCTCCGTCAGCGGGCTGAGTATGAGGTGGTCGGGCTGCTGACCACCTTCAACGACGTGGCTGATCGAGTCGCCATGCACGCAGTCCGACGCGAACTGGTCGAGCGGCAGGCTGCGGGTACCGGACTTCCGCTCTGGGGCGTCCCGTTGCCGTGGCCATGCTCCAATGAGCAGTACGAATCGGTGATGGCTCAAACCTATGCTAAGACAGCCGCCGAAGGCATAGAAGGAGTTGCGTTTGGCGATCTGTTTCTCGAAGATGTGCGCGCCTACCGCGAAAAGCAGATGAGAAACACTGGACTGCAGCCGATATTTCCCGTGTGGGGGCTGCCGACGCATGCCCTGGCACAGGAGATGATCGCGGGTGGGATGCGAGCGAAGTTGACTTGTATCGACACGGGAAAGCTCGATGGGTCGTTCGTTGGCCGCGACTTTGATGAAGCGCTGCTTGCAGCCCTGCCTGGGGAAGTGGACCCCTGCGGCGAACGCGGGGAATTTCATTCGTTTGTGTATGCCGGGCCCATGCTCCACACGGTCTTGCCGGTTTCGGTGGGCGAGACCGTGGTCCGCGATCAGTTTGTCTTCGCGGATCTGATTGCAAGCTGATGTTTTTTCATTTCCTGGTTCGGAGTAGGGTCAGAATCGATCAGCTCCGCGGCTGGTTGCCTTTGCTGCCAACAACTTGCTTGCGTTCGCGATATACCGCTGTGATAAACTCGCGCCGACTGTTGCTTACACAATTCTTTGAGTCGTTTGCGAAATCCTTTCGCGCCGGGAGGGTTAGGAATGGGCTTTGCGTTATTGGTAGTTATCTGGCTGATCACGTTTGGCAGCGCTTATTTCTTCATCGCCAAGACCTGGTGGTTGCCACTGGGAGCCTCAGCCGCCGCGCACTGGATTGATGGACAATTTGCCCTCACCTATGTGCTGATGGGAATCGTATTTTTTGCGGCGCAGCTTTCCCTCGGTTACATTGTGTGGAAGTATCGCGAGCGGCCATCCTCCGGCCCGGTCGAATATTCTCATGGCAATACCACTCTCGAAGTTGTGTGGACGATTCTGACCGGCGTGCTTTTCGTTGGACTCAATCTGATGGGCAGCAGTGTGTGGGCCAGTCAACGATTCGATCCGGCACAACCCGGCGCGGTTCCGGTGGAAGTAACCGGCATGCAATTTGCGTGGTATTTCCGCTATCCGGGACCGGATGGAAAATACGGGGCGACCAATGTCAAGTTTATGGATCCCTCGGCCGGTGGCGAAGCTGCGGTCGGGCTCGACACGTCTGATCCTGCCGCGAAAGACGACGTGGTAACCGGAACCATGTTTCTGCCGGTCAATCGCGAGGTTGATTTGAGCATCCGGTCGGTGGATGTGATTCACAGTTTCTTTGTGCCATCGTTACGATTCAAGCAGGATGCGGTTCCCGGACTCAACATCCACATGCACTTCACACCGAACCAGATTGGCGACTACGAGATCGCCTGCGCTGAACTCTGCGGGCTGGGTCACTACAAAATGCACGGCATGGTAAAAGTTGTCAGCCAGGAAGATTTCGACAAGTGGCTGACGGCACGGGAGGCAGAGAAGCAATAAATGGCAACCACGGCTACCCTTCACTCGCACGCTCCTCAGGGCTTCATCCGCAAATACATTTTTAGTCTGGATCACAAGGTCATTGGCCTCCAGTATTTTTTTCTGGCGCTGACCGCGGTCTGGGTGGGGATGTTTCTGTCTCTGCTCATGCGCATCCATCTGGTGTGGCCGACAGCCAGCCTGCCGTTGGTTGGTGAGATCAGGCCGGAGATGTATTTAAGCCTGCTCACCATGCACGGCACGATCATGGTGTTCTTCGTGCTGACGACGGCGCCGCAAGGCGGCTTCGGAAATTACTTTCTGCCCATTCAAATCGGGGCGCCGGATATGGCCTTCCCCGTCCTGAACATGCTTTCGTTCTGGACGACATTTATTGGGTTTGTGGTGATCCTGGCGGCATTTTTCGTATCGGGCGGAGCGCCCCTCCATGGCTGGACGGGTTATCCGCCGCTCAGCGCGGTGCAGTCGGCGGGACCGGGCGAAGGTCTGGGGGCGGATCTCTGGATTACGAGCATTGCGATTTTTTGCGCTGCTTCGTTAATGGGGGCGCTGAATTTCATCACCACGACGCTTGATCTCCGTGCCAAGGGTATGAGGTTGATGCGCATGCCGTTGACCGTCTGGTCGTGGTTCATCACGGCGATTCTTGGTCTGCTCGCCTTCGGAGTATTGCTCTCGGCCGGCATCTTGTTGCTGATGGATCGCAATCTTGGCACCAGCTTCTATGTGCCTCTGATTGTGGTCAACGGCCAGATCATGGGACACAAAGGCGGCTCGCCACTTTTGTGGCAGCACCTGTTCTGGTTCTTCGGGCATCCCGAGGTGTATATCGCCATCCTGCCGGGAATGGGTGTGACCTCGCAGGTGCTCTCCACGTTTTCGCGCAAGCCGATCTTCGGATATAAGGCAATGGTTTACGCCATGTTGTCGATTGGTTTTCTCGGCTTCATGGTGTGGGGCCATCACATGTTCATGAGTGGCATGAGCCCGTACTCGGCGTTTGCATTTTCTCTGCTCACCATGTGCATCGGCGTACCCTCGGCGATCAAGACGTTTAACTGGCTGGGCACCATGTGGAAGGGCCGAATACGCTTTTACACGCCGATGTTGTTTGCCATCGGTTTCGTGTCTCTTTTTGTTTCCGGGGGGTTGAGCGGGCCCTTCCTGGCGCAGCCGGTTCTCGACATTCAGCTTCACGATACCTATTTTGTGGTCGGACATTTCCATCTGATCATGGGCGTAGCCGCAATCTTCGGTATATTCGCCGCGACCTATTATTGGTTCCCCAAAATGTTCGGCCGCATGATGAATGAGGGCTGGGGCAAGGCTCACTTCTGGCTGACGTTCATCGGCACCTATGCGATCTTCATGCCGATGCATTACCTGGGCATGGCGGGGGGAACGCGCCGCTACTCGCAATATACGGAAGTGGCTTATTTACAGCGGCTGATGCCGATTCACACGTTCATGACGTATGCGGCGATGATCACCATCGCATCGCAGTTCATTTTTCTCATCAATTTGTTTTGGAGCATGTTCAAAGGAGCGAAGGCCAGCGACAATCCTTGGGAATCGACCACGCTGGAGTGGACTACGGCGACTCCTCCGCCGCACGACAATTTTGGCGGGCGTACTCCGCTGGTGAATCACGGGCCATACGAGTACGGGGTGCCGGGAGCGGCGAAAGATTTCATTATGCAGACCGATGCGGCGTCCACGCCGGCGCACTAGAATACTTGCATGGCAACTTTGATTCCACCCAGTCCAGTGGCACACGAGCAGTTGGGGCGCGGCGGCGGCGTGACCGAGCCTCCGGTTCGTGGCGGCGGAGACGATGGGCAGGGCGACGATGGTTCCGATTATGTCGGACGCTTGCGGCGCGCGCGCTTAGGCGTGGCGGTCGCCATTGCTGCCGTGGTCATGATATTTGTCTCGCTGACCAGTGCTTACATTGTGCGGCAGGGGCTGCCGACTTTCGATAGTCCGAGCAACAGCTACGTGCGCGACTGGGGCGAAGTGAGTTTGCCTCTGGCCTTACTCATCATTAACAGCGCTGTCCTGTTGATCAGCAGCGTGACCATGGAAGGCGCGCGACGCAGTATTACGCGGCAGTCTGCACTGGCTCCGGTGAGATCGATTCCCGGCGTTTCACTCGGTGCAGAACGGCGATTTCCCTGGCTAGGGCTCACGGTTGTGCTGGGGATCGGTTTCCTGGCCGGCCAATACCTGGCATGGAGCGAGTTACGGCGGCGGGGATTCTTCATCCCCACCAACCCCAACAGTTCATTCGTGTATTTATTCACCGGGGTGCACGCCGTTCACCTGGCAGGTGGAGTGGTAGCTCTGCTTTGGGCGGGGGTGACGTCGGTGCTCGATAAACCGATCGAGTCGCGGCGCATCGCGATCGATGTTACGGCCTGGTACTGGCATTTCATGGCTCTGCTCTGGATTTATGTTTTTGCTCTGTTGGAGTTCGCGCGGTAGTGGAAAGGGGAAACTGAGGAATGGCTGACGCCACGCTGCAACATGACAGTGTCCAGCATGGAATTCAAGGAGAGTTTGAAGCTCCGCTGTTTGGAGCTTATTCGAAGAAGGTGGGAATGTGGCTGTTCCTGGCCTCAGATTCGCTGACCTTCGGGGCCCTGCTCGTTGCTTTCAGCTACAACCGGATCTCGAATCCCGCATGGCCGACCCCGTTTGCAACAGAGAGCATCATCAACTCGACGATCATGACGGCGTGTCTGCTTTCGAGTTCGCTGACCATGGTGATGGGGGTGTTTGCGGCGCAACGCGGCGACAAAGTTTGGCTACGCAACTGGCTGTTCGCGACCATGGGGTTCGGCACGGCGTTCATCGTGTTGCACGGAATGGAGTGGAGCAAGCTGATTGGCGAAGGCATGACGCCGTTTACCAATCCCTGGGCGCCCACTGTGCCGCAGTTTGGCGGAACATTTTTTACCCTTACCGGGATGCACATGCTGCACGTGACCGTTGGCGTGATTTACCTGGGAGTGATCGCGCTGCGTAAGGCGTTCTTGCCGATTCTGGGCGCACTGTGGCTCGCGGGATATTTTCTGATTCCGGCCAATAACGTCTTTCACTACGGAATTCACGCGCTGCTGGTCGGCTTGATCGTGTCCGCGGTGATCTTATTTCTTAAGCCAAAGCTGTACGACGCGCACGATGTCGAGGTCGCCGGCCTGTACTGGCACTTCGTGGACCTGGTGTGGATGTTCATCTTCCCGCTGGTTTATTTGATGTCTACAAAGATTGTCTAAGGCTTCACCGGAGGGATATACAAGATGCACGACGCCACGACGCATGATGACAGCAAAGGCCAATATTTCTGGGTGTGGGGAGCGTTGCTGGTTTTGACCGCAGTGGAAGTCTGGCTCGGCTACAAGCAGATATTCCAGCCAGTGGCCATGCTCGAGGTTTTGCTCGGACTTTCGGTCATCAAATCGGCGTTGATCATTGCCTACTTCATGCATCTTAAGTTCGAAAGCGCAATCATGCGCTGGACGCTGACCATCTCGGTGGTGGGGTGTTTTGTCATCATGTATTTGTTTTTCTTTCCGGACGCAGGGCGTATCCTCAGGTTGGGAGTGAAGTAAGTCTATGGACGGGTCTACAGGCAAGAGACGAGGTAGCCTAAATTCCGCCGGACCGAGAGCGAGTCATCTATGGCTGCCGCTTTTATTCCTGGTCCTGACTCTGGGGACAGTTCCCGCATTGGCCCAAGGTTGCGCCATGTGCTACTCCAGCGCCAAGAGCGCGAGCAAAGACGGCCAGCGCGCGCTTAACAAGGCGGTCATCGTGCTGCTCGTTCCTCCGGTTGGGCTTATGGCTTTCGGGGTCGGATTTGCCTTCCGCTACGGGAAGCTCCGCGATGACGAACCCAAAGATGAGTTTTCTTCGCGGGAATCCGCTTCCAGGGATGCTAGGTAAAAATTGAGGATTTTTTCTCTGCGCTCAGGCAGCCATTCCGGCAAACATTCCCTTTTCCAACGTAGCGGTTTCGCGAGCTCCAGTGCGGAGAAGCATTTCGCGCGCCCAGCCCGTCTTTGCGCTTTCCGCGCATGACACGTAGACCAGGACTCCGACCTCACGCAGCTGGGTTTCGAATCGTTCGGCATCGTTCTCGGGAAAACCGAGTCCGACCAGAGTCTTAGTACTGCCGCACAGCGCTGGAGCATCTTTGGCGACTACTAGCGCGTGAAAAAATGCTTGTGATCGAATAAAGAAGCCGACAGTCGGAATCACGACCGCGCCAAACTCGGACAGCCAGCCAATGAGTCCTGCGGTTACCGCACTGGCCTCGCGTTCGCTGTTGAGAATGCTCGCCTCTCGCACAATCGTCGCTATGGGATGTGTGGGTGCGAGCATCATGCAGATGTCCTCATTTTCAAACCCCGCCTGATTCAGCGTGTGCACGACATCATGCAGGGCAACTTCTTGAGGATACATTCCATACGCAGCGGCGCTATTCACTGACATGGTGGCTTCTCCACGTTCGCGTTGAGAACAGATCCTGGAATTACTCGGAAAATCAGAGAGCACCCGTTCCCTTGCGCTTCCCATGCGAGCCTAGAAACCCGAGTTGATTATTGCTGAGGCCACGCTGCTAACCTTACACGTCTCATCGGGGAGAGAAACTAGGGTAAATCCTGTATGGGACGCCGAATGGAAGGCAGTTTTTGAAGCCCGATTACCTAAGGCCGTGCGAATGGCGGCTTGCGCCGACGAAAGAAGTGCGCTCCCCCTGGAGAAAATTGCGCAGCCCGCCAATCCCGAGATATGCCACGCCCATTGTTTGCGGGCGACAACAGGCGCGGCGAAGATTGGCATCATTCTTGCAGAAGTTCAAGAACAGAAGTGTAAGAACGGGTACTAAAACCTAACTCTCTCGGAGGTTCGCGATGAATAAATTTCTAGTACGTCTCTCACTCGCTGCGGCGATGACCATGGGTGTGATTGTTCTGGGCTCTTCTGCCAACGCGCAGGAGCAACAAAGCTCACAGGAGCCAGCAGCGACCACGCCCCCTCAGCAGCAACAGCCCACAGCCACTCCACCGGATCAGACCCCGACAGCTGCCCCGGAACAACAGCAGCAACCCAATGAAACACAGTCCCCCAATGAAACCCGGTCCAATGACATGAGGGGTCAGGACGCGAAGTCATTCACCGGGAGAGTCGCAAAAGAAAAGGGCAAGCTCGTGCTTAGGGATCCGGTGACGAAGATGAGCTACCAACTCGACGATCAGGACAAAGCCGCAAGTTATGTCGGCAAACAGGTGAAGGTCACGGGCAAGCTGGACCTGAATAGCAACACGATCCAGGTGGAGAGTATCGAACCGATTTCGTAGGCGGTTGGTCGCTTCTTTCTATCTCGAAGACTGGGTTGGCCGCGGGGCGCTTGTTACAGCGCTCCGCGGCACCTCGAACCTGATGAGCGCCGGAGGAACACTGGATGAATAGCGCCAGGCAAACCACCTCAAGGCAGCGATATGATCTTCATTATGATCTTCCCACTGCGGTAACTTTTCTGCTGGCAGGTCTAGGCCTCGGTTCCCTGCTTACCCTGCTGTTATCGCCTCTACCGAAACACACTTCCACGCCGCTCTCTTCGCGGCTTGGTTAAAGCGGCGGCCGCCCTACTCCACAGCTTTCCCTTATAATAGAAAGATTCGGCAGCTGCTGCGGAAGCTCCCGGGGCGTCCCTACGAGGCTCGACGCGGCTCCCCCTCTCTGGTAATCCGATGTCGACTGAAAGCATCGTTGTGCGTGGCGCCCGCGTCCATAATCTGAAGGACGTTGACTTTGAGGTACCCCACAACACCCTGACGGTAGTGACCGGGGTCTCCGGATCGGGCAAGTCCTCGCTTGCGTTTGACACCATTTATGCTGAAGGTCAACGGCGCTACGTTGAGTCCCTGTCTGCTTATGCGCGACAGTTCCTGGAGCGCATTGAAAAGCCGGATGCCGACAGCATCGACGGCATTGCGCCGGCAGTCGCCATCCGACAGAAAAATACCACGCGTAATCCGCGATCTACGGTGGCAACGGCTACGGAGATCTATGACTATCTCCGATTGCTTTTTGCGCGCGTGGGCCGTACTTACTGCGCAAACTGTGGCGGCGAAATCAAAAAAGATACGGTGGACGAGGTTGCGGACACCATCCTGGCTCTCGATCCGGAAAGCCGACTGCAAGTGTCTTTCCCGCTGCAGGGGCCGGTTGCAGCGTCAACCGAGGCAGGTGGCAAGGGCACGGCACGGGCACGCGCCAAGAAAAAGTCTCCCAGCGTGGGGCCGCATGAACTGACGGAAGCTGTTAAGACCCGGTTGTTCGATCTGCGCAAGGGAGGCTTTAACCGCCTTTATCAAAGCGGTCAAATCTTCGAGTTCTCTACGCCCGAAACACTTCTGGAGATCGACTTCAATCGGCCGGTTTATGTTCTGGTGGACCGACTTACGGTATCCGCAGAGGCGCGTTCGCGTATCGTGGATGCCATTGAGACGGCTTATCGTGAATCGGGCGAAGTGATCTTCGAAATCCCACCGCGCGATGACCAGCCGTTGCGGCAATTGCGTTTCTCCCAGCGCTTCGAGTGCAAGCACTGCAATCTTCGATATGAAGAGCCGGAGCCTCGCCTGTTTTCGTTCAACAATCCTTATGGCGCTTGTCCGCGCTGTCAGGGGTTTGGCAACACCATCGATTTCGATCTTGATCGAGTTATCCCTGACAAAACGAAAACTCTCGGCGAAGGCGCCGTTGAACCTTGGACGAAACCGAAATATCGCCCTCTATTTACCGAAATGAAGCGCTATGCCAAACAGGCAGAAATTCCCCTGGATGTGCCTTGGGCGGAACTTGATTCTGAGCAGCGGCGCTTGGTGGTGGAGGGCGATGGCTCTTTCCTCGGCGTGCGCGGTTTCTTTACCCATCTTGAGCGTAAGAAATACAAGCTTCACGTGCGAGTATTTCTGAGCCGTTATCGCGGATATTCCCAGTGTTCTGAATGCCGTGGCGCGCGGCTGCGTCTCGAAGCCAGGCAGGTAAGGATTAACGGGCGCAACATCTGCGAAATCTGCGCCATGACCGTGGAGGAAACGGCCAGGTTTTTCAGCCAGGTTCAGTTGAGCGCCCAGGAAGCTGATATTGCCGACAAACTGTTCGAGGAAATCCGCGAGCGCCTCCGCTTCCTTAACGATGTGGGCCTCGAGTATTTGACACTCGATCGTCTCTCTTCGACGCTCTCTGGGGGCGAGGCGCAGCGCATTCAGTTGGCTACATCGCTGGGCTCACGACTGGTGGGGACGCTGTATGTGCTCGATGAGCCTTCGATCGGCCTGCACAGCCGAGATACTCACCGGCTTATCAAAATACTTCATGATTTGCGTGACTTGGGAAATACCATCCTGGTGGTCGAACACGATCCTGACATTATGCGAGCCTCGGATCGCATTCTCGATCTTGGGCCCGGCGCAGGCGAGAATGGTGGCCAACTCGTCGCTGAGGGAACTTATGACGAAATCCAGCACAATCCCGCGTCCCTGACCGGCCGCTACCTTTCTCACGATTTGCGCATTCAACTGCCGGCGATGCGCCGCAGACCCGGTTCGCAGCAGATCAAGATTCGTGGAGCCCGGGCCCACAATCTGAAAGGCATCGACCTGAGTATTCCTTTGGGTATGATTGTGGCCATCACGGGCGTGTCCGGCTCGGGGAAGTCGACTCTGCTGCACCAGGTGCTCTACAAAGCGCTGGCGCAGGCCAAGAAGCAACCTACGAACGGCATGGAGAGCGCTTCCGTCACCTGGGACAGCGTAGAAGGCGATCAGTTCATCGATGAAATTGTTCTGGTTGATCAGTCTCCCATCGGTCGTACACCGCGCTCCAATCCGGTCACCTATATCAAGGCCTTTGACACGATCCGCGATCTGTTTGCCTCGCTGCCGGAGGCCAAGAAACGCGGTTTCAGCGCGGGACACTTCTCTTTCAACATTCCCGGCGGCCGCTGCGAGACTTGCCAAGGTGACGGCACGGTTACGGTCGAGATGCAGTTTCTCGCCGACGTCGAGCTGATCTGCGAGGAGTGCAAAGGAACGCGTTACAAGCCCCGGGTGCTCGAGGTTCGCTATCGCGGCAAGAATATTCATGAGACGCTAAACCTCACCGTCAAGGAGTCGTTAAGATTTTTCGCTGAAGCGCCGAAGATCACGGAAAAGCTGCGGGTGCTCGAAGAGGTAGGCCTGGGGTACTTACGCTTGGGCCAGTCCGCAACCACGCTTTCGGGAGGCGAAGCTCAGCGCATGAAACTGGCGGCACACTTGCAGCCCGCGGCGCGGCAAGCTGGCCGTTCCGGCGCCGCGCAGGACGACGACCGGCGCAAGCGCCGCATGCTCTATATTTTCGATGAGCCCACAACCGGCCTGCATTTCGATGACGTCAGCAAACTCCTGGCCGCCTTTCGCCGTCTGATTGATGTAGGGGGATCGATTGTGGTCATCGAGCACAATCTCGAGGTGATAAAGACCGCCGACTGGGTAGTGGATCTGGGTCCTGAGGGGGGAGCTCGTGGCGGAAACATCGTGGGTGTAGGAACACCCGAGACCATTGCCAAGTTGCCCGGCTCCTACACCGGAAAGTACTTGGCGCGTATCCTGAACGGCAATGGAGCGTCGCGTTCCAATGGCCGCCGCTAAATTCGCTGTTCATCGCCTGCTGGTTCTGGCCCTGCTGGCCCTAGCTTTTGACTGGTTCCATTCTGCCTGGGCACAGAGTGCGAACCAATCTTCGCAGTCGTCTGAGCAGTCCGGGTCCTCCTCTGCGCAGACCATTCATGAGCGGACCGGGCCGTACTCATCGCGAACCATCCGGCACATCAAGGTTCCGGTCGAGAGTTCGGCGCCTCCGGAACTGACCCAGGCGGAAGATGCAATTCAGAAACAGGATTACTCTTCCGCTGAACCGTTGTTGCACAAAGTGCTGGATCATGACCCTGCGAATTACGTCGCGTGGTTCGATCTCGGGTTCGTGGAGAACGCGCTCGGAAAACTCGACGATTCCATCGCCGCCTATCGCAAGTCGGTTGCTGCCAAGCCTGACGTCTTCGAATCGAACCTGAATTTGGGTTTGCAACTGGCCAAGACCAATCAACCCGACGCCGAGCAATTTTTGCGTGCCGCAACCAAGCTCAAGCCGAGCAGCCAAGCCGCCGAAGGCCGGTTTCGCGCCTGGCTCTCGCTGGCCCGCGCGATGGAAAAGTCTAAGCCGGAAGAAGCCCTTGCTGCCTACCGGCAAGCTGCCACTCTCCAGCCTAACGATGCCGAACCTCACCTCTCCGCCGGCCTTCTTCTTGAGAACCGAAACCAATTCGCAGATGCAGAGCAGGAGTACAAACAGGCCCTTGCTCTAGATCCCAAGGCGTCAGACGCGCTTACTGGCCTGGCCAATATTTACATGCGGGGACGCCGCTTTCACGAAGCCGAAGAATTTCTGCGTAAGCTGGTGGCCCTACGCCCGGACGACGGTGCTGCACACATCCAACTGGGACGCGTGTTGGCGGCCGAGGGCAAGACCGAAGAAGCGATTCCGGAACTCGAAGCGGGGGCAAAGCTTTCGCCACAGGATATCTCGGCACAACGAGAACTGGCCGATTTGTATACAGCCGCCGGAAAAAACGATCTGGCTGAGTCCGCCCATCGTGCACTGATTGCCGCATCTCCGAGCGATGCCGAACTTCATCGCGGCCTGGGCCAGGCGTTGGTGCGGCAAAAGAAGTTTCCCGAGGCCCAGAACGAATTCTTCACGGCGGTGAAACTCAAACCGGACTTCGGCGAAGCGTATGGCGACCTCGCCTTTACTGCCAATGAGAATAAGAACTACCCGCTGACCATCAAAGCATTGGACGCGCGGGCTAAATTTCTTCCGGAAATACCGGTCACGTATTTTCTGCGTGCCTCGGCCTACGACCACCTTCGCGAATACAAGCCGGCTGCCGCAAATTATCATCTCTTCCTAAGCAGCGCCGCTGGGAAGTATCCTGATCAGGAATGGCAGGCGCGGCATCGCCTCATCGCCATCGAGCCCAGGAAGTGACTGCGTGGAA
>Ga0137418_10001934_pt1 | contig 18996 bp, 19 predicted proteins | sample CZODoug3_1_2_16f_FD_122242 | JGI IMG/M metagenome (GOLD analysis project Ga0137418, IMG submission 122242) | Vadose zone soil fungal communities from Angelo Coast Range Reserve, California, USA - CZODoug3_1_2_16fungal (Hybrid Assembly) | ecosystem: Environmental > Terrestrial > Soil > Vadose... | reverse complement strand
GACTTCGGTCCGCAACTGCAGATGCTGGTCAATCCCGGCGAGGCGTACCCCGCGCTGATCGAAGGTCATCCGTTCGGTGCCGAGCAGATGTCGTGTCCCGGGCGCGCGCAACCGCCGGTACTTGCAGCTGTGGTCAGGGGCGGCGTGACGCGCACTACTATGGACACTCTCGACGTTTAACGAAGTGACATGCGCCTCGTGTTGAAGCCGTCCCACAGTTGACGCGCGAGTTTGATCCCAAGTTCTTCTCGATCAAGGAGGCCCTTGAATACGGCAGTGGCGTCCGGATTATCACGGAGGATCGCGATTTCCTTCTGAACTTCGTCGTGGCTCATGTATAAGTGAGCGCGCCAGAGAAATATCCGTCGACCGTCATTGCCCCGATCCTGGCGAGCCGCGGGACTGTTCAGCGTCAGCCGGAAAAACTCGAGCGTGTCCGCCAGCCCTCCGCTCTTGGTCCAACCGACAATGTCACGGCAGGTCATCACTCGCAGCCAGCCGCCTTGTTCTTGCAGAATCACCACAGGGTGACCGTAGTGGTCGTGTCCCTGTTTGCCGAAGTGAATTCCGGGTTGCAGAACGTCGACCTTCTTCGACTTCTCGTCAGGCTGATCGAAGAGAGGTACTTCTGCGGATGAAACCCAGCCGTAGCGCAACTGCCGCCACTGTCGGCGCGCCTTGTCGAACTCGTAGCGGTTGAACCATTCGCCATCCTCAAGGACCGAGAGCGAGACTGCTGCGTCGGACGCCGTAAGCTTCCGGACTCTCCACGCATCATCGAACCCGTGTGAGGCGATCGGAAGCGGCTCGAACGTCCTAGTTCGCCGGTCGAATCGCGAAAGACCGTTCAACTCGCTTGCCCCGTGATACCTACCCCACACCCAAACGGCGTCTTTATCGAACAGAAGTTCGTACACGCGGCCACCAACCAAATCACGGTACGGGCCGAAGTAAGTGACTGTCCGTCTGGTCGTGTCAATCAGGCCGAGTCCACCGGGATGGCCGGCAAAGATGAGGGGATCGTCGACCGCGCCGCTCGTACGGAAGCCGGCCCAATCAATGATCGCGTTGCGACCGTCATTGCAGCCGAACCAGATCAACGAAGGATCTTCAGGATCTTGGCGAACGGGATAGATCTCGTACGCGTGGTGACTGATGTCGACGGTTCTCCACCTTCGTGACGTTTTGTCGAGCACTATGAAGGGCGAGGTCTGTCGGTACCCTCCGACGTGGTTATCGGTTCCCCTTGCAGCCGGCGATGTCGGTTGTGGGCCAACTGCCGACCGCGTGTCACTCCACGACGGAACGAAGTACCAGCTTTCCTTCGCGGTGTCGCTCAACAGATCCCGATCGGATGGCACTTCCGCCACGTCCGAGAACGCGAGGGCTTCGGTATTTCGTGACGCACCTTGCGTCGATTGCGCCGCGAGTCGAGGCTGAGTCGACGCGACCGCTTCGGGACCCAGCCGACCTGGATTCGTTTGCTGCGCGCGCACAGAAACCGCGAGAAGGGCCGTTGTGAGGAGAGCAGCGTTGAAGGCGATTCGTGTCGTGAGACGAGCCTCTGAGGCTTTTGACACCACAGCAGGCGAATCGGTCGGCGTCTTCACCGGTGTGCGTAGTAGGGTCCGCAATTGGAATCTCAATAACAGGAATGTCGGTGCCGATCACGGAGAGTCCTCATTCGAGGCGCTGCATGAACTGCTCATGCATTTTGGCCGCCACGTGGATTCGCCGCATCGGATCCTCAACGACGGGCACTCGCAGCCCCTGCGCTGCCTGGCGTTGATGCCCGCACTCAGGCCGCGACGACGCTAACGCGCCGCGACCGCCTGCACGACAACCGCGCCCACGCCAGCGACTCTGGTCGCTGTGGAAGCAAGCCAGGCGAATCGATTGCGAGCTGAGAACGTTTGAGGATGGTGCGGAAGTGCGACCGTTTGTGAATTACGGGTTCTCTGGGGGCTGGCGGTATGCCTCGCCGGAATTCGCCTTGCGCCCCGCTGAAGGGATCCGTTCACGGCTCACTCACGCGCGATGGACGCCATCGTGAGCGGACGGGCGGTTGGTGGGGCGGGCGCTCACGTGGCCTGGCGACGCGCGACCTGTCAGCCTCGCTTGCTCGCGCCCCGTCGCAATTCGTGTGCGGCTGACGCAGCCTTCGACACGGCTTCGACGAGCTGCGCGGCGTCGCGCGCAGCCTGCTGGAGATCGCGTTGAAGTCCGGCGGCAAGCATCAGCGCCGATTGGAGCGCGTTCGTGAGGCGGTCGATGATCTCGGGGTTGGTCGCCATCGTTCTTCTCCCTGTTGGGAACCCGTGATCGGTTCCTTCACGTCCGTTGAGGAACCGTCACGGGATCCCACGAGGAGAAAAGCGGAGCGCACGTCGCCCGCGGCCACGGCCCACGCACGGAGCGTGTCCAGGTCTCCTGGCACGACCGGCACCGCCGGTGTCTCCGTGCGGGCCGCTGGCCGAGGACGGCGATATGCGCGGAGCGAACGGAGACAGACTAACCCCGCTCGGCATCTTCGTCAGACCGCGACCGACGTGCTGGATGCGTGGGCGCTAGTTCGACGAACGGATCGCTCGTTGGCGAGTTCAGCGACCCAAGGAGAGCGCGGGATGAGGAACGGTCCGCGCGTGAATCCTCCAGCGGGACGGGGTTCTTTGAACCGCGGTCCTCAGCTGCGTGCTGGAAGAAGGGTGCGTTCAACCACCGTTGTTCGGCGTGCCGGCGCTCATACGCTTCCGAAGCGCTTCGGCGGCGGTCAGTGCAGCAGCGCGCGACGGATACAGTCGCCCTGATCGGAATCCTTGATTCACGAATACCTGCAGCTCTGAGCCTACGTCCCCCTGATCGCGAACCTCACACTCGATTCGCTTGCCGTCCCGCTCGATCGCCCACAGAGGTTCGCCCGGCACGGGTTCTCTTGCCTTGGGGCGTGGCGCGTTCCGGAGCAGTGCATCGTTGTTCACGCCGGCAAGGATCGCGCGGACGAGTGACAGGCCGGGTCACTCTGGAAGGGACGCGTCTGAAGTGTCGTGCGCCCAACTCGCTCAGTCGATCTCTGGCGACCGCCGAGTCAGAGGCAACCGACTTCTTTGAAGCTGTAGTACCGGCCGTCGCCGACGATGATGTGATCGAGCAACGGAATGTCGAGGACTTCGCCGGCCGCGGCGAGTCGACGGGTGACTGCGAGATCATCCGGCGATGGCGTCGGATCGCCTGACGGATGATTGTGGCAGGCGATGATCGCGGCGGAATGACTCAATACCGCCGCGGTGAACACTTCGCGCGGATGAGCCGGTACGGAGTCGAGCGTCCCGCGGCTGACCTCGTGAAACGCGATCACGCGGTCCTTCGTCGTCAGGCACAAGATCACGAACACTTCCGAGGGTTCGTCCTGCAGCAACGCCATCAGTGCCGATGCGGCCTCCGACGGACGACCGAGCGATCGTCCGACAATCACCGGTTCGCCAGCGTGATCCTTTCGGACCGCATATCGTATCGTGAGCTCTCGAAGTTTCATCGTCTGCGTCTGCATGGCCGTGTCCTCCGCATGTGCGCGTTGTGGTTCCTTCGCGACTTCAGGAACCCGACACGCACAGCGCGAGGACACGAGCGGAGCGCCGCCCCGCGAGGGAGTGGTTCTTTGCAGCGGCTGTGATCAGGTGCGCCTGGCACAGCCGGCGAAGCCGGTTCACCGCTGCGAAGCCACTGCCGTCCACCGCTGTGGCGACGGACGGCGCGGAGCGATTCATCAAGACGGAGCGAGGAATTGGGAGCGCTTAGAAGATGGAGAGGATGACCTGGACCGAGCCCTCAGGTTCTCGGCGGAGATACGGCCGTTCGTGTCCGCCTCGGACCAGGCGCTGGGCAAGAAAGCAAGAAAGATCGTTGCGCCATCGCCGGGCGTATCAGCGGAGTGTTGCAAGCGTGAGGAGAATGCGGCTCACCGCGATTCGCACTGGACTATGGCGGCAAAGAGCACGCAGGCGCGCGTCAGTATTCGGCCGCGAGCATGATGGTCAGGACCCGCACGGTCTGGCGCGGGTCGCTCGGATCCTCGCTGCCGCAGGTGAGCGTCGGATCGTAGTAGTCGATCTTCCAGAAGATGGTCTGACCGGCATGATCGAACGATCCAAAATCGCGCTCCTGGTGCGGATCATTGTCCGGCGTGAATGCGTCGAACAATTCGACCTTTTCGCGAATCGCCGACTGGTCGCCAGGCGGCAGGGCGCAGATGCCAGGCGTCTGAATGAGCCGGCCGGCGATGCCCATCGCCGTTCGGCAGAGATCGTTCAACGCTGCGATCTTGTTCGTGTCTCGAACTTCCATGATGTCTCTCCGTAGACGTGTCTTCGCCATTGCTGGCCTCCTGTGGTTCCGCGACGTGCGGTTCCTTCGCCACCAGAGGAATCCCACTCGCGGAACCTGGAAGGCGGCGAGCCCGGACGGACCCACGAAGCCCGGCGGCCGTGTCGGTGGCGTGACAGCCTGAACTGAGGCTGGCGCGAGCCGTCAGGCGTCTACCGACGGCGCTGGGCTGGCCGCGAAAGCGGCGGCGGTCCATCCGGGCGAGCGAAGGCGAAGACTCACCGGAGAGACGACAAGGACCGGCCGAACGCCCGGAAGCGACGCCCACAGAGATGGGGATGCGCTAACTGTCGACCGATGCGGGGGCTTGAGGTCAAGTTGGGAGCACGCGTGCACGTGCCGAAGTGGAATCCAGATATCGCCGGAGCGCGTTGGAACGCTCCCGCGGCTGGCGCCGGTTAGCCGGCTTTGCGAATGTTGACGCCGTGAACCGTGGCGTCGAGGCTCGTGAGACAGCTTTCGGCTTCGGTGCGGATGTCCTGTTGGTCCTGCAAACGCTGATGCATGCCGGGGTCCACAGTGACGATGACCAGTAGGGAGTAGGTGACGGGTTGGTTCAGGGTGGCCGTTGCTGTCGTAGCCATTGTGTCCTCCTCGGAACCGGGATGTGTGGTTCCTTCGCAACGGTTCAGGAACCCACCATCACCGGGCCTAGCGTGAGCACACGAGGACGGGGCGCGGCGGCGAAGCGGCGGGGCTTTGACACGGGCGTGACAGCACGCGTTTTCCGCTGGCGCGGCTGTGCCGGACCGCCGCTGGTCGCGTTGCGACGCCGACGCACGGCGTCCGAAGGCATGCGAAGACAGCAGACCACCGGGAAGGATGCCGGGCATCGCGTTGAACTCGTCGGAAACTGCGGGGAACGGGCGGAAGCACCTTGCGCGCATCGTGGAGCTATGGCGCCCACGAACTGACGGATGGTGACGTTCGCCCAGCCAGCGCACCATCGACGCGCCGGCTGGACGATGCGAGGCCATCGTTATCCGCCGACGCTAACAGCCTTCAGAATGACTGACGCGGCGCGCTGGATGCGATCCAACGAACCCGAGAGCGCCTCGCGGTCGCCGCGGTAGAGCAAGCGGTCTTGCGAGAACTGCTCACGCAGGGCCAGGGCCATCAGAAGCGCCGCGGCGAATCGATCGGTCGGCAGCTTCGCGAATTAGTCCGCACCAGGTCGTGAGGTCGTCGTTACGCACTGTGATCGTCTCGAGCACGGCGGTGATGAGCGGGCGCATGATCGTCTTCTGCTGCTTCGCCTTCTCCGCGATCGCAGACAGGAGGGCGGGACGCAGCCACTGTTCCCAGAAGGTCCGCTCCCGTTCCCGACGCGCCCGGTCTTGAGCGGCCCGTTGCGCGGCGGCTTGCCGGTTCGCCGCGTCTGCCGTGCGTTCGGCCACGCGCTCGGACGCTTTGCCCCAATGCTTGGCGTACTGCTTCTTCGCGATGCAGACTTGCAGCAGGCGCCCACGGTGTTCACCCAGAACGATGACGCCGGGTCGCGCGGGCGGGGCACCTGTGCTTCTTGTCTCCGCCAGCGGCCCAACTGCCCGACAGGATGGGCTTGGGTTCGCGCAGATCGGTGTGATACGTCAGCGTCGACAGCGCGAGAATCTCCGCACCGGCTTGTTCTTGTTCGCTAACAGCTTCGACGAGATCGGGCAGGAAGCGCGTCGTATCCTCATAATGGACATTCAAACGGGGCGTCCAGAGTCCGCTCGATCAGCTCAGGACGCGACCTGAGTTCCGGGCCTCCCGATATGCCGCGACAACCGCGCGCCTTGTTCGCGTTATGCTGATCTTCATATCCGGTCCGGCTTCCATCTCTCCGTTACCGGTAAGTGTTGACGTACGAGGGATTTCCGAACAGATTAGAAAGGGACCGATGGGCGCGCTACACTGCAGGCGTCGTTGAAATATCTCTGTATCGAGTTAGGCTGAATAGTTGTTAGCCGGGCAATAGAAAAGCGTGACACTACAGAAGGCGACGTCGAAACTGAATCGGACTCTGCTAGTCCTCGTGCTTGTGGTCACGGCGCCACTTTGGCTCGCGCTCGTAGTGGTTGCGGTTCTCGTTCACGCGGTCTGGGAGGTAGCGCTGTACTTGACAGTGTGGTTCTGGTGGATTGGTCACAATCGTCGACGTACTATCTTTGTTTGTAACAGTTCAGGGGGTTGCCGACTTCGACAGGAGCGACGCGACAACGTGACGCCGACGATGGGCGCGAATGGCGGCGGTGAGGTACACGAGCGCGTTGAGTTGCTGCAACTGGCACGTGCGTGTGACCGTCAGGAGTCGGGCGACGGCGACCTCGCCGTCGTTGCTGCGCGTTCCGAACATGATCTTCCGCCATTGAACAGCGGTCCGGAGCGCGCGCTCGGCGGCGTTGTTCGTCGGCTCGACGCCCTCCTTGTACACGAAGGTAAAGAAGTGAGGAAGATGCAGGAACAACGCTCGCGCGAGGTTCCGCACCTCATCGTTGGCGGCGTTGACGGAGCGGCCCGCCAATGCGAAGAACTTCTTCTCAATCGGCAGCACCTTCGTGATCAATTGCTGGCGCGTGAGCGGCGCGCCACGGGCGTGCGGATCGCCCCGGAAGCGATGCCACAGGCGGAACAGGCGTTTCTGCAGGGTGAGGGCCTCCCGGCAAAAGCGCTGGGCCGCGGGCGTCTTCGCCAGTTCCTGTGCGCTGAGAAGGTTTCTCGTGAAGTGCGACCAACAGAACTGGCGCTGGTTGGCCGCGTAGGTCAGATAACTGGGTAACCGGTCGCTCCCCAGAATTCCCGTGAACGTGGGACCGAGCAGACGGTGCAGCACGTCCGAGCCGCGGGACGTCGCAATCTGGTAGAAGATGAACGTGCGTGCGACCAGCGCCCAGATCCAGCGTTTGTCCCCGTTGGTCCGATGCCCGGTTTCGTCCGCGTTGAGCACGCGCTGGTGCGGCAGCGCGTCCTGCAGTTCCCGGTACGGCCCCGCGACCGCGGCACTCGCCTCTTCCCAGGCCTTCTGCGTACTGCCCACGCTGATCGGAATGTGCAGCGCGGCTTCCAGCAAGCGCTGCACCATCGAGCGTGGCAACCGGCACACGACCGTCAGATACGCGATCAGCGCGGTGAGCTGCGGGCCAAACTGGCCGTCAAGGTCTTCCGGCAGCGGCGCCTGCGTCATCTTCCCGCACGCCGGACACTGACGTCGATGACAGCGATATTCGGTGATGTGCGCCTCGATCGGTGGCAATTCCGTGACTTGGTGGCGTCGCGGGTCGCCAACGTCATCGCGCGCGTGCAGGGCATGCTGACAATGCCGACACGCCTCGGGGACGAGATCGACACTGGTGTTCACGCGCTCGGTGGGGACCAGCGGTCGCGCGTGTCCAGAATGGCCTGGTTGACCGCCCGGCTTGCGTCGGCTCTTCGTCCGCCGACCCCGCTCGCGTTGCCGGCCGGCGAGGCCATCGGAGGACGGCGGCTTCGAGGTCGTCGTCGAGTTCTGTTGCCGCAACGCCAACTGCCGTTCGAGATCGGCAATCTGCTTCTTCGCGTCCGCAATCCGCTTCTGGGCGTCCGCCAGCTGTTGCTCGCGTTCCGCCAGTTCGCGACGCAGTCGATCATTCTCTTGTTTCAACCGCTCGCTGGTGTCAGCCTTGCGCTGCCGCTTCGTCCGCGACACGCCTCACACAGTACGCCGATGGGATCAACTTGTACAGCCCCCTGAACTGTTACAGAGAAGGGCAGACTCTACCGGGAGTCGGGAACCTGAGCGCGTGAAGAACCAATACTTCGCTGATCGGCGTGATCTGTTCAAATATGATTTGCTGCTCGACCTTGCCGAGTGCCAGTCGGAACCCAGGCTGGTGTTCATCCCCATGCTGACGCCGAATGACGGCACTCGAGAAGGCAGTGTCAGAGCTTACGAATGCGGCGCGCGGCGGCGAATGCTGTTCGACGTGCTTCGCGCGGCGGTCGCCACTGGAAAGCGGGACATCCAGACGCTCCGCGCCGTGCTGCCCCGGTGCGGCGTCCTCTTCTTCCCCTACCGAGACGCGGAATATTTTCAAGACGCAACCAGAAAACAATATTTCGACACCGTTCCGTCAGACTGGCTCGCTCGCTCGGTCGTCTTTTTTGACCCCGACATCGGTCTTCAGACAGGGACGCTCGGCTACATGCGGCGTAACGGAACCGAGAAATACCTGATGTACGCGGAACTCTCGGGTATTGCCGCCAGAGCTACGGCGGACTCCATCCTGGTCGTGTACCAGCATCTCCAAAAGGACGCCAGAAAGCGCGTTGACGACGTAGACCGGCGGTTGCGCGAAGTGGCGACGCATCTGGACGCGGTCGGACCGGTGTCCAGGAAGGCGGGCTCGCCGTTCGGTCGGTCAACATACTGTTTCAAGTATGCCTCCCTCCCGTCGTAGGCTTGGCTCTGAAGCCTGCCTCGCCCACTCCTACAAGGGGGCCAGCCCCCTTGTAGAATCCCCACGAAGGGGGCACACCCCCTTCGGAACTCCCAGGCGGGGTGTTGCCCCACCTCACGGCTCCGCGCGCCCGTCTCGCTTGCCGTCTCGGCGATTTTATCAAGAACCTTCGTGAATAATGCGGGCTAGTTCTTTTCTCTCCTCTCATCTTCAAGGGCAGACCTAAACCGGCCTTTATTGCGCGCGTCGAACGAGGGGAGTCTTCGACCGCGCGTTCCGCGAGCACATGAGATGGTTGGGTTTGCCCAGTCCCCTTTTCTTGACTGCCGCCGGAGGGCCGTGTTAGCATAATCGCGGTTTCACAAGGATTTTCGCGTATTTCCAAGGCAATCGACGTGGGGCTGTAGCGCAGTTGGGAGCGCGCGTGAATGGCATTCACGAGGTCGCCGGTTCAATCCCGGCCAGCTCCACCAAAATAATCACTTAGGTTCTGCGAAGCTCGACACCCACATCTAATCACCGAATGACCATCGGCTCCTTCCGATAAGAACGATCCGCCTGGTTCACGAAACCTCTCATGCTCCAAATCGAGTCGGTCAGTAAGCAATATTCCACAAAGGTTCTGCTTAAGAATGCGACGGCGCACCTTCGCCCCGGTTCACGGGTCGGCTTGGTGGGACCCAACGGCGCCGGCAAGACCACTCTCTTCCGGATGATCCTCGAGGAGGAATCGCCGGACAAGGGAACCATCCGCAAGCGTCCTCGTCTCCGCATCGGCTACCTCCCGCAGGAACTCGAAACCATTACGGGCAAGACCGTGTTGGACGCCACCCATCGCGATCTGTACCCCGAACATGAAGCCGAGCGTATTCTCATGGGGTTGGGATTTTCTGAAATCGACTTCAGCCGTCAGATCGAAAAGCTGTCCGGTGGCTATCGGATGCGCGTCGCCTTGGCGCATCTGCTCCTGACTAACCCTGATGTGCTGCTGCTGGATGAGCCAACCAACCACTTGGATAAACCGACGCAGCGCTGGTTCGAGCAATTTCTCTTGAGCTCGGAGATGACGCTGTTGATCATCAGCCACGACACGGCGTTTCTCGATCGTGTCGTCACCCATATCTGGGACCTCCGGCACCATCGAATCGAAGAATATCGAGGCAACTATTCTTCGTTCAAACAGATCCGCGCAGAACGAGACAGCCAACGAGCGGCTGCCGCAGGGCGGCAGGCGAAAGAAGTCGCCAGAGTCCAAACATTTGTGGACCGGTTCCGCTACCAAGCGAACAAAGCCAGCCAGGTCCAATCGCGCATCAAGCAGCTTGAGAAGGTCAAGATGATTGAGATTAAGCGCGATCCCAAGCGGGTGAAGTTCAAATTTCCCCTCCCAGCCGCGAGCGGCCGGCAGGTTCTGGAACTCCAGGGCGTAGCAAAGCGCTATGGGGAAAAAGTGGTGTATGAGAAAGTCGATTGCTCGATCGAACGGGGCCAGCGCGTGGCGCTGGTGGGAGAAAACGGCGCCGGGAAAAGTACACTACTCAAGATGCTGGCTGGAGTGTTGGAGCCCGATAAAGGCACCAGGACGGTCGGCCATGGTGTCACCCTGCACTACTTCGCCCAACACCAGGCAGAGACCCTGAACCCCGAACATACCGTTCTCGACTCCCTCTCCGAGGTCTCCAGCCAAGCAGAGACGAACTTCCTCCGCGGAATTGCCGGCGCCTTCCTGTTTTCCGGTGACGATCAAAAGAAACCGATCAAGGCGCTGAGTGGGGGGGAACGCAATCGCGTCGCGCTCGCGCGGATGCTGGTCGAACCAGCCAATACCCTGTTGCTTGACGAGCCGACCAACCATCTCGACCCGGCTTCGGTCGATATGCTCACCGATGCCCTGTCGGACTTCCCCGGCACGATCGTTTTTATTTCTCACGACCCCACCTTTCTGACTAGAGTCTGCACGCGCGTCATTGAAATCGAAGAGGGCAACGCCCGAAGCTTCTCCGGCGACTATGAGTATTATTTGTGGAAGAAAGCGCAGGAAGTCGAATCCATCAAGGAGACGAGTGACGACCTGAAAGGAGTGGATCGCGGGAAGGATGTCGGGCCGACCAGGGCAATGGCTTCGCAAGCCCCGTCCAAACCCTCAGCCGGAGATCGCCGCGATTTGAACAAGACCCAGGCCCGTCTGGAAAAGCAGGTTGCGCGCACCGAAGCCGAGATCGCCGAATACGAAACTAAAATCAAAGCGAGGGATCTCGAACTGGCCGACCCCGCACTCTACAAAGATGAATCCACTAAGTGGAGCGCTCTGCACCGGGAACATGACGGGTGGAAGAAAGATCTTGCGCGGCTCACCGCCCGGTGGGAAACGCTCTCGGCTGAACTGGATGGCGTCAAACAAAAGTTAACGGCATTCGCCTAGCAGGCTACGGAAAAACTATTGTGGCACTCTAGAAATTTGATGGTTCGCACGTGTGGAATGAAAACACTCCCGCAGGATGCTCAAAAAGACCGTCCAGCAAGGCCGCAGCGAGTGAAGGCCCGAGGCGTACCCTTGGGGTACGTTGAGGGTCTGAACGATGCGAGAACGACGCTCGGTGAAAGGTGCGTCCTGGCGCACCGGGGGTGGGCGGGTGAAAACAGGGGCTTTTTCAGCATCCTGCTAGATGGAGGACTTGACCGTTTCTTCCAGGTAATAATACAGCCAGCGGTTCTTCTCTTTCGTGACCAGCTCGTCCCAGACTACGCCGATCAGAAACCCCTTCTCCCACAGCTTCACCCATGCGACTTTCCCGTCGAGCTTTTCCATCTGTTCCGCGCGATCCGAATCGAGAAACGCCAGTGATACGGTCACCGGCTGGGCCATCGCCAGCTTCTCTTTCGTGTGCAACCCTGCACCGACTTTGTTGACGTTATCCAACACGGCCGTAATCGCCTTGGCTCCGCTCTTCGGTGAAATCAGCGCAGAACCGACCAAGGTCGCTCGAACAAACTTGCGCCGTTCGTTCGTGGCGGCTATTGATGCAGGTGATTTCAGATTCTGCCGTTTCACAAGCCTAAGTATAACCGATTAGAAATCTTTGTCCACCACTCAGTGGAGCCCCCGATTAGGTATCTTTAGGCCGGTAGTAGCGACGCCCCTTAAGCGATTCCGGAAGGTGCTCCTGCACCTTGGCCTGGGGATCGTCATGGACATAGCGATAGTCCTTTCCATACCCAAGCCCCTTCATCATCGAGGTCACGGCATTCCGTAAATGAAGCGGAACCCCGAGATTTCCATGGGTTTTTGCGTCTTCCATGGCCTCAAGAAGTCCGATATAGGAGGCATTATCTTTTTGCCTGGTCGCGAGATAGGTCGTCCCCTGGGCCAAATTGATCTGCGCCTCGGGGAGCCCCACAAACTGCACGGCTTGAGCGACCGCAGCCGCGACCACTAGCCCCATCGGATCGGCATTCCCCACGTCCTCGGAGGCAAAAATAACCAAACGCCGCGCGATAAATTTCGGGTCCTCCCCCCCTTCCAACATACGGGCGAGCCAGTAGAGGGCGCCATCCGGATCGGAATCTCGCAGGCTCTTGATGTAGGCAGAGATGGCGTTGTAATGCTCTTCACCGGATTTGTCGTACCGGATTGATTTCTTTATCAGCGCGGCTTCCAGCGCCGCTCCATCGATCAGGCGCGTGCCGTCAGGCCCTGCCGTTTGCTGTGTGACCACAAAATCCAACGCCGTCAGGAGCGCCCTCGCATCGCCGTTACCATACGCAATCAGTCGTTGCCTGGCATCGGGTGACAGGCGGGCATTCCACTTTCCTAACCCGATCGCAGGTTCCGCGAGCGCCCGGTCCAGAATATGCCCCAGTGCCTCATCTGAAAGGGGCTTCAGCACAATGACCAAGGAACGAGACAGGAGCGGTGAGATCACTTCAAATGAGGGATTTTCCGTTGTCGCGCCGACCAAGATGACCGTCCCCCGCTCGACATGAGGCAAAAAGGCATCCTGCTGCGCCTTGTTGAACCGATGAATCTCGTCGACGAAAAGAATGGTCCGTTGACCGTTGATCGCCTGGCGTTGTTCTGCTGTCTTGATAATGGCCCGCAGCTCTGGAACACCCCCTGTGACCGCCGAGAAGGGCACGAACTGCGCCTTCGTGTGACGCGCGATGAGATGCGCCAGCGTCGTCTTTCCCGAGCCGGGCGGCCCCCAGAAGATGACGGAAGAGAGTTGATCTGCCTCGATCGCCCGCCGCAACGGCCGATCCGGCGCAGTGATGTCGTCTTGCCCGACGAAGTCCGCAAACTCTCGCGGCCGCAGACGCTCGGCCAACGGTGCCTCAACGGACTTCTCTCCCTCGGGAGCGCCAAACAAATCGGGAGCCTGATCGCGTGAAGTAGTCATCCGAATTCTCAAGAATGGCGTGAATTGTATACGCCGGTGCGCATGATCGCAAACGGACCCTTGACCTGAAGAGCCTATCCCAATGTTACAAACAGCGGCGAGAGGGAACACTGGGCACACCCATGTCAACTGCATCACCATTGCCTACAATGATCAAGGAACTGGTCTCTCCATCGTCGTTCTCCATGTCTTCCCCTAAACCGGACCATGTGGCCGACGCAAGAGAACCCGCTTTCCTCTCAGTTCCGGATCATCACGATAGGCCTTCGAAGGCTTGGCGAATCCGACGCGCCACCGTAAACCGATGAGGTCGTTACTTGGCTTTGCCCCTCGAATCATCGGCCTGACCAGGCCACTGGAGAATGGTGAAAAACCCCTTCCAGCAAGGCCGCAGCAAGTGAAGGTCCGAGGCGTACCCTCTGGGGTACGTTGAGGATCTGAACGATGCGAGAACGACGCTGGAGGACTTTTTCAACGTCCTGCTAATCGGAGTCGCCGACGCTGCCCCGGTGAATCAACTTCAAAAACTCCAGCCTGGTTTGCGGCTGACTGCGGAAGGCGCCCAGCATCGAACTGGTGACGGCCACGGTGTTCTGTTTTTCGACACCTCGCATCATCATGCAGAGATGGCGCGCTTCGACGACCACGCCCACTCCGTGCGCGTTGAGCTTCGATTTCAGGGTTTCGGCGATCTGGACGGTCAGCCGTTCTTGGACTTGCAGTCGGCGCGCAAAGATATCCACGATGCGCGGAATCTTGCTGAGCCCCACCACCTTCTTATTGGGCAAATAGCCCACATGGACTCTGCCGTAGAACGGCAGCAGGTGATGTTCACAGAGGCTAAAAAAGTCGATGTCTTTCACAATCACCATCTCGTCGTACTCGATCGGAAAGAGGGCACCGTTCAAGAGCTGATCAATGTCGCGGTGGTACCCCTGAGTCATGAAAGCGAAGGCCTTGGCCACTCGCTCGGGAGTCTTGAGGAGCCCGTTCCGGCCGGGCGTTTCACCAATGGCCAGCAGCATCTCTGTGACCAGGGATTGCAGTGCATCCAGACCCGCCAGTCTGCCATTCCCGCTAACGTTTTCGACCTGCTGCTGATCCCGCCGCCCGATTCCCTGCTTAGCCATGCCGCCCCTCTCTAAGCACCGGGGCCTGGCTCATCGATCCCGCATACTCGAAGTAGTTGTCGCGTGTTTCAATCAGCCCGACCTTTTCCAGTTGCCCGGTGGGAAGATGCTTCACTAACAGATCCCAGATCAGCAGCACCAGATTTTCTCCCGTCGTGGTGCGATCGGCAAACTCAGGATCTTGATTGATATCGTGATGGTCGAATCGTGTGACTACCTGGTCGGCCACAGTCCGATCCAGCCGATCAAGGTCAACGCCTCCCCCGGTCGTGGTCGCAACCGTGCTCTTCACGGTCACCAGCACGACATAGTTATGGCCGTGCCCATTGGGATTATTGCACTTCCCAAATGCAGCCAGATTTTCTTCGGGAGACAGATGATCCGTGTGCAGCCGGTGCGCCGCGCAAAACCGATATCGCCTCGTGACGCTCGCCTGTGCCATCGTGGGTTCAGCTCACATCCAGCCCAAAAATAGAATAGCCAGGACTGGCCGCCGTATTCGGACAATCCTGGCTTCTCCTGTCAACCAGCTCGCGCCACTCCAGCGCAAATTCCTTAGACGCTGAAGGAGCTGCCGCAGCCACACGTGGTCTTCGCTTGTGGACTCTTAATCGAGAACCCGGACCCTTGGAGACTGTCCACGTAATCAACTTCGGCTCCCTGAAGGAGCGGAGTGCTCTGCGAATCCATGATGATCTTGACGTCACCCTTTTCAATCACGGTGTCGTCGTCGGCCATCTTTGACTCGAAGGCCATCCCGTATGTATACCCGTGGCACCCGCCGCCCTTGACATAGACCCGCAGGCCGACGATATCCTTCTCTTCCACCATTAATTCCTTGATCTTCTGTTCTGCAACCGCCGTAATCGTAACCATCGTGATCCTCCTCGTGTGACCAAGCCGTCCTTCGAAGACCCGCCTGGAATGGTTTAGTGTAACATCTCTTTACTGGATTTCAATACCCTGCGACTCCGACTGAGGCATTGTGGGCGCAACCCACTTGCACTCTGGCACTCGAACAACCACGTCTCCGAGCACTTTGGCCTGGCATCCAAGACGATGCCACGGCTCACTCAGGGCTTCCCGATCGAGGAGATCTTGCTCATCAAAGTCGATCTCCGACAGGTTCTCGGCACCGATCTGCACTTCGACCCGACAGGTGGTGCAGGAGGCGTTTCCACCACAATCGTGGTTCAACACAAACCCAAGAATCTTCGACGCCTCCAACAACGACGTATTGACCTCAACCTCTCCGCTCTTGCCCTCAGGATGGAGAAACGTCACGCGCGGCATCGCGAATCCCCCTCAATGCACCATGGCACCGGCCGTCACCGGCTGATAGGGACAGCGCTGCAATCGGATATGTTCCTCAAACTCGTGACGGAACAATTTCATGCTGCTCTGAACCAACACTGCGGCCCCGGTCACCAGCGTGCAATAGCCCGTCCCCTTCACAAATCCACAGACCTGGAGGAGACTCTCCATGTCTTTCTCCGTCCCCTCTCCCTCCTCAATCTTGGTCATGAGCGCGGCGAGATTGATGGTCCCCATTCGACAGGGTGGGCACTGCCCACAACTCTCGGCCTTGAAGAAATTGGAGAACTTGAGCGTCAGCGCCACCATGCACGTCGCATCATCGACCACGATCACGCCGGCCGACCCAAGCCCCGTGCCGGCTTTCTTCAACGAATCGAAATCCATCGTCAGGTCGAGCTGATCGGCAGTGACCATAGAAAACGCCGGTCCACCAGGGAACACCGCCTTGATCTTGCGCCCGCCTGGCACCCCCCCACCGCACTTGTCCACGAGTTCCCGGATTGTAGTACCCATCGGCATCTCGTACACGCCTGGCCGATTCACGGCACCACTCAGGGAGAACATCATTGTGCCCGGACACTTTTCTGTGCCGACCTGCGTGAACCAGGCTACGCCTTTCAGGAGGATCCGCGGAATGTTGCACAAGGTTTCGACATTGTTGACCAGCGTCGGCTTCCCGTAGAGGCCGAAGTCCGTCGGGTAGAAAGGCGGCTTCTGTCTCGGCATCGCCGGACGCCCTTGCATGGATTCGAGCATCGCTGTTTCTTCACCGGCCACGTAACTCCCGTGACCTTCAAAGACTTGTAGATCGAGATCCACGCCACTCCCCAGGATATTCTTGCCCAAGAACCCTTGAGCCTTCGCCTGTGCCAAGGCTTTCTTCAGATTCTCCCGTTCTTCGTGGTACTCATGATTCACATAGATAAAGGCCGCCTTCGCGTGCACCGTGTGGGCCGCAATGAGGCAGCCTTCGATAAGCTGGTGTGGCGCCTGCTTGAGCAAGTAACGGTCTTTAAACGTCCCTGGTTCATGTTCGCCTGCGTTGCAGACGAAATAGTGTTCCTTCACCCGATGATTGAGGACCTTTTCCCACTTGATGCCGGTGGGAAAGCCCGCGCCCCCTCGCCCACGGAGCCCGGCTTTTTTCAGTTCATTGACGATATCGTTTGCGCTCAGCTCTTTGATGCACTTCTTCCAGGCCTCGTAGCCCCCGATCTTCCGGTAGGCCTCGATATCCCAGGGAGCGCCATCAAGCGTTTGGAGAACTCGTGGTTCGGTCGCAGTCGTCATGCACCCTTCCGTACCCGTTTGGCTCAACGAATGGAGCGATACTATAAGGTGCCTGGCCTGTATTCGTCAAGGCAATGCCGCGATAATAGGCCTGAATCTCAACGACTTAGGGCCACTGCCCTATATAAGATTGGCCATATGGGCCATCGAGTCGTAAAAGGTAAGACGTGAAAGGTGAAACGTATCTCGTTGGGGATAAGAGCGTATAGCTAATGGCGTATACCTGGCAGCAAACACACTCCTCTCTATTCCGGACCATACGCTATTGGCTATACGCCATATGCTCTTTTCTTTGGACGAGAGATGAACCGGACTTGCCGGCGGGCTTTCCCACCGGCAGTCGTACGCCGTCTTACTCTCCTTCGCCAGAACGCCCGCTCTTCCGAGCGGGGATGAATGGCGAGGAGAGCCCTCCGAAGCTTTAGCGAAGGAGGGCTGCGGAGAGTTCCGCATCCTATTAAGATGCCCCGCGCGGGAGCGCGGGGAGCTTCACTTGAGGTGGCTGCCGGCTCCCATGAATAGCAGCATGGGAATCGACAACATAAAGTTGACCCGGGAAGCGAGAAGCGCGGTCCGACCCCACTGGGCCATTTCTGCCGGTGCAGGGGTCCCCTGGGCTGCTGCCGTCACCGCCGCAATAATTCTCTTTTGATTCGGCCAAATAATCGCGTGGACATTGGCCATCATGATGATCCCCAATAACCCGCCGATTCCCAACGCAATCGCGCCGGTTCCACCTCTCTGATACAGGTAGAGGTACAACACAATTCCGGCAAGCACCGTGACCGTCGCGCCATGACGGAACCAGTTCAGCGCAGCGGGCATCAGCTTGGGAATCACGATGTTCTTAGTGGGGCCATCGAGGCTCTTCAAGAACGCCGCATTGATCAGGTTGAAGAAATACAACAACCCGATCCAGGTGATCCCGGCCAAGAAATGGGCCCAGCGTAACAACAAGCCAAACCAGTCGGCATCACCAACCGCCATGCCGGTCATACCGAGATACCCCATAATCAAAACCACGGCGAGTGCGAATCCTACGCCCATGGTTTGCATCGGACTCTCAAGAAATTTCATAGTATCTCCTCGCTCAAAGTACTGCTCAATGTATTGCTTAGCCGCTGTCTGTACTGTAGCCCTGCTCTGAATGTCAAGCAAGGAGCAGGTCAGTCATTGGTCAACAGAGGGAATGTGGCCTGCCGTTCCTGCCAGTGACTATTGACCATTGACCGCTGACCATTTCGTTACTCCATCAACCGATCGACTGTTACGCAGAGTTCGCGCACCGCGCTAGCAGAGGTCGCCAATGCCGCTCGCTCCTCCGCCGTCAGCTCATATTCGACCACCTGCTCCGCCCCACCCCGACCCAGCCTGACCGGCACACCAATGACGACATCCATTAATCCATACTCGCCCTCGCAAAGCACCGCACAGGGCAACACCCGCTTCTGGTCCTTCACGATCGCCTCAACCATATCGACCACCGAGGCCGACGGAGCATAGAACGCGCTGCCCGTTTTTAACAGACTCACGATTTCAGCGCCTCCCTCGCGTGTCCGCTTCACAATCGCCTCCAACCGGTCCTTCGACATCAGCTCCAAGACCGGTTTCCCCTTCACCGTCGTGTAGCGCAACAGCGGCACCATCGTGTCGCCGTGCCCCCCCAGCACCATCGCAGCCACGTCGGGAGCTGGCACACTCAGTTCAGCGGCGATGAAGGAACGCATGCGGGCGGAATCGAGCACCCCCGCCATACCCAAAACCCGCGACTTCGGCAGTCCGCTCACACGACGCGCCACATGGACCATGGCATCCAACGGGTTGGTGACAAGAATCAGAATGACGTTCGGCGATCGAGACACCAGCGCAGTAACGACCGACTTCACGATCTTCGCGTTCGTGGTCAACAACTCGTCACGGCTCATTCCCGGCTTGCGAGGAATTCCGGAGGTGATCACCGCCACCGACGAGCCGGCCGTTTCATCATAACCGTTGGTGCCTACCACGCGGGTGCTATAGCCGAAGACTGGCCCGGCCTGTGTGATATCAAGGGCCTTGCCTTGC
>Ga0137418_10001933_pt1 | contig 19000 bp, 40 predicted proteins | sample CZODoug3_1_2_16f_FD_122242 | JGI IMG/M metagenome (GOLD analysis project Ga0137418, IMG submission 122242) | Vadose zone soil fungal communities from Angelo Coast Range Reserve, California, USA - CZODoug3_1_2_16fungal (Hybrid Assembly) | ecosystem: Environmental > Terrestrial > Soil > Vadose... | reverse complement strand
AGAGCACGCCAAGCCGGGCGACGAAGCACGCAGCGCGAGCCTGAAGCACCAGCAGTACCTGCGCCAGTACGCGCACCTGCGCTACGAGCGCGGGCTGATGAGCGATGATGAGGCAGCCGAGTTCGAGGCCGAGTCGGCACGCAACCAGATCCGCTGGGACAACCTGGGGCATCTATGACCGCTGTGGACGACTTCCGCGAGTTCGATCGACACCGACGCGGAGAGCAGCACGTCTACGACGTCAGCGGCCACCAGAACCATCCTGAGCCACTGTGCGCCGAGCATGCCCGTCAGGTGCTCGACCAGCACCACCACAAGACGATGCTCGGCCTGTCAACGGGGCTGAGCGACCCGCAGAGCGAGAGCCCGGACCCGCAGGTCTCCAAGCCTCACCTCGGCCAATGCCGGGGCTGTGCGCGCCAGCTGGCCGTCGGAGACAAGCAACTGAAGCCGTCTGGCTTCGACGACCACGCGCCCGGCCGGGCCAGTCCGTACACGACCAAGGCCCCCGGTAGCTTCTCTCGCGCGCCCGAGCGCACCGTGGAGCCCTTCCACGCGTTGCCTCCGAGTCTGAACGCTCAACAGCCGCCGACCGACCTGAACTTCGAGCACACCGAGCAGCCCTCCGGCGGGTCGAAGTGGCCGACCGAGCACATGCTCACCGCGCACACCCAGGGCGGCAAGGCCGGTCACCTGCGCTACTTCACCGGCCCGCGCGAGCGTCGCGTCCTGGTCGACACCCTGCAGGTCGAGCACGACCGGCAGAGGCAGGGCATCGGCAGCGCGCTCATGGACGAGATGCAACGGCGCCACCCCGATGCCTCGATCAACCACGGCGACCGCACGGACGCGGGCAAGGCGTGGTGGTCGGACTACAGCAAGGACAAGACCGTGCGGCGCGGCCGGACGGCCGACAAGCACGGCGTGCCCGGCGGTGAGGTCTTCAACTGCGCGTGCGGTCTGTCGGTCGAGTACGACCCGATCGACGGCTGGCAGCACATCGACGGCTCGATCAGCCATGACGGTGAGCTGTACGGCAAGTCAGTCTCTGACCTGATGGGAGACATCCGGCCGCGTTCGGCGCGTTTCACGCCAGAGAAGAGGATCTTCACCCACACCTGCGGGCTTGACCACCGGCTCTTCGACGAGAACGGCAAACTGCGCCCGGACGTGCGTGGCTACATCGTGAGCATGCTGACCGCGTTCTGGATGCTGCGCTATCGCAACTGGCGCAAGTGGGCCAAGGTCTACTTCGCCGGGTCGGAGGCGTCCGAGTGGACCTCTGACAGCCTGGAGGGCAACAACGACTTCGACGTGCTGATCGGCGTCGACTACGACGCCTTCCGCACCGAGCATGGACCGATCTCGTCGCGGGCCAAGCTGACAGATCAGCAGATCACCGACCGGATGAACGAGGAGTTCCGGAGCGGGATGAACCCGCTCACCAAGGCCATCATGATCGACGTCGACGGGACCCCGACCGGCCCGTGGGACAACACCTGGTACGTCAACCCTGACAGCTACGACATCCGCAAGATCAAGCCGTACGCGGCCTACGATGTCACCGGCGACACCTGGGTGGTCAAGCCACCTCATCTACCCCACTGGTCGCTCAGTGACTTCCCCAAGCCTGTGGTGCGTACGCTGCGGGCCGCTGACGACTACACCCGCGCGGTCCTCAAGCTGCCTGAGCCCGAGCGCACCCAGCAGGGCGCCGCGCTGTTCGAGGCGTGGCACGAGGACCGCTCACGGGCCTTCTCAGAGCGCGGCGAGGGCTGGTACGACGTAGCCAACCTGCGCGAAAAATGGCTAGATCAACATGGGCTCTGGGCTGAGCTGGTGGACTGCGTGCATCGGGCCAAGGAAGGCCTCGACCTCGCTCCAGCCGACTGGTCGAACACACCACCCGGCTACGTGGCTGTCGTGCGCCCCGGTTCGCTGCCCGACCGTCAGCAGGATGCCTTCGACGATCCGGACTTCGATGCGCACCGGCGCAAGATCCTCGACGTCGCCAAGCAGCCTGAGCCTGGTACCCGTATCTGGCGCGGTGAACTGCGGTCGGCGACCGAGCACCCGCACGAGATGACCTCGGTCGGCATGCACTGGTCGACCAACCCGGACGCGATCGTCAATCCCGTCGCACATTCCGGCGGCGAGCATCGCGCCGTGGTCTTCCAGGGCGTGCTCGATCACCCCGAAGAGCAGTCCATCCCGCGCGGTCACCCGATGTGGTCTGGTCAGCATGGCTACTCGATGGACCACGAGGCCGAGGTGCGCACCCCGCCTGGTGTCAAGGTGCGCCTGGAGGGCGCCTACGTGCACAACGGCCATCCGAATCCGGGTCCGATCGTCCCTGCCCACCCTGAGCGCACTGGGCCCGGCTGGGACTGGCACCCGCTCGATCATCATGCGACTGTCGAGCCGAAGGGCAAGATCCAGTATCACGCCGCGCTGCCCAAGACTCAGAAATGCAAGTACTGCAGCCAGCAGGCCACCCAGCGCGTGATTCACTCCGAGGGGATGGCCTACATCCCGGTCTGCGACAAGCACCTCGCGAAGGGCAAGAGCGACGCGGCCGACTGCACGCCGGACGGCAGCTACGACCCGAGCAACATCAACGCCATCCGGCCGATCGCGGCCTATGCCGACTATGTGCGCGACGCGTGGAACCGCAAGGCCGAGCAGCCTGAGTGGGATGAGAAGACCAAGGCCCAGTTCCGGCAGAACGGCGAAGAGGACTACCGCTACCACTCTCAGACCGCCAAGCACCACCAGGGCGAGGATTGGCCCGGGGTCGGCTGGGTCAAGACCGACAAGATCGCCCAGTATCGCGACCGCGAGCCGGACAAGCCTGAGCACTGGCTCGGCGGCAAGGGCGGGTCGAGCGAGCGCATCGTCAACTCGCTGCGTGAAGGCTTCCGTGACGGTGAGGGCTGGGAGCATCCGATTCAGCTGCACTACCACCCGGGCTCGAACACGACCTGGATGGGCGAGGGTAATCACCGGCTGCGCGCGGCCGAGCTGGAGGGTCACACCCACGTGCCGGTCACTGTGCGTCTGGACCGACACCGGCCGAGCCAGGGCAAGCCGTTCGAGGGCGAGCGCAAGCACGACTTCGAGCTGCCCGAGGAGGACAACGGCCGCATCCATCCCAAGCACCTGCTGCCCTCTGATTGGCTGTCATCCGACAAGAGCAAGACAGCGAGCACGGCCCCACCAGCGCAGTGGATCACCCCGCAGCTGTTCATCGGACCGATGCCGCGTGGACTCAATCACGCCCGGCAGGTCGGCAGTCCCGAGGAGGCCCTGGCTGCCATCAAGGAGGGCTTCACCGCTGTGCTGCCTCATGGCACCGAGATGGGCTTGTGGCGCATCCTGAGCGAGCTGGGGATGAGTCGCCTGGAGATCACCCAGCATCTGAATCTGCTAGCGTCGACGCCGGGAGCTTGACCGCACCTGCGCAACAGCCCCACCCGGCGGAGCCATCCACGGGCGGGGCTGTTGCATGTCGTCGGTGATGCAGTCGATGGGCCTCACCGCCTCTCGGTGTAGCACTGCGCGACCAGCGGGTAGTTGCCGCTGGAGTCCGGGGTGACCGCGAGCTGTTGGTAGCAGCTCGTGACCTTCGGGTGCTCGGCCTCCCAGTGGTGGCGAGCGAACAGCCCGAGCGTGAGCGCGAAGACGACGATCATGCCGCCGAGTCCCCAGGGGTTCATCAGTTACCCCAGGGCAGGCCGTGCTTCTTCGCGCACTCCGGGCCGTAGTTGTGCTTGACCGAGCGAGCATCGATCAGGCCTCGGTAGCAGAAGTTGCAGATGCCGGTGAGGTAGTCGACTTTCTCGCTGTCGCTCATCAGCCACTCGGCCTTGAGGTACCACTTGAGCGGGCTCGGGCGCAGGGCCTGACGCGACTTGAAGGCGTTCCAGCGCGTCCAGGTGCCCTTGCGAACGGTCTCGCCGGAGGCCAGCAGGCGCCGGGCCTGCGAGATCTCGGAGTACACCGAGATGATCCGCTCCCAGCTGCGGCCCTTCGGGATCAGGACCCGGTAGAGCTTGCCGGAAGCCGGGTCGCGGTAGAGACCCTCCTCGTCGGCGGCCGGAGGCAGAACGCCCGCGAGCACGGGGCGGACCCGCAGCTCGTCCTTGACCACCTCGAACGAGGGGCGGTCGCAGATCGTGAGGTAGCGCTGGCGCCACTCGGGGAACTCCGGCGAGCCGGTTCCGACCCGGGTGTTGATTAGGTCGAAGATCCACTGAGCCTGCTTCGGGGTCATCCAGGTGTGGGCGGCGAACGCCTTCTGCTGGGCCTCGGTGTAGGTCGGGACGGTCATTTGGATGGCTCCTTCGGTGGGGACTTGCTACTCCATAAACATATCGGGATATGCAGAAGTATCAAGTGCCTACGGGAGCTGCAGCTCGAAGTGACCGTGGCTGCGCACGAAGTAGCGGATCTGGCGGGTGGTGTTGCTCAGGCGCGCATCCAGCTCCGGCCGCTCGGAGACGTTGTCCCACAGGCGCCAGTGCAGCTCGCTCTCCTCGGCCAGCAAGCCGACCAGCTTGCGGCCGATGCCGCTGATCTCGCCGATCAGCAGATGCTCGGCGCGGCCCAGTTCGTTCTGGTGGCGCTCGATCGCTCGTGAGGTGGCCTGGGTGCGTCCGTGCGTGCCCTGCTGGTACTGACGCCGGAACTTGCGCAGCTCGCTGGCGTGATGGCGGATGGTGCTGACCAGATCGTCGACGGTGGTCGTGATGGCGGTGGCCATGGCGGGCTCCTCTGGTGGGGACTGCGACTCCGATAAACATATCGCGATATGCAGAAGTATCAAGCCCGCAGTTGACCTTGAGCGTCGATCAAGCCGATCCAGGCGCAGGCAGCGGCAGGGCAGGCCACCCGCAGTTCATCTTCCTCGTGTAGCTCGATCCCGACGTGCCCGCACCAAGGGCAGGTACGGCGGGCGAGCCTCCTACGTAGGTATCTCCGCTGGCGAGCCGTCACGGAGTGGAAACGATGTCGTTTCCGTTGACACCACGTGGAACCACGGGCGCCTCCGTCAGTAGGGCATGGGGCGCCGAGGAGTTCACGTCGTGCTGGTTGGGGATGGTGCTGATGAAGCGCCCGCTGGCGGTGTGTACCCACCAGCTGCCGTTGCGAGTCGTGGCGTAGTAGACGGGCTGCAGACAGATCGGGCACCAGCGCGGCGCGCTCACGCATCGTCCCGGGTGCTGTACCCCATGGTGCTCAACACTCTGGCGGCCAGCTCGTCAAGGCCGATGCTGCCGGGCGAGCTGTACTCGAAGTTCGGGCCCCACAGCCAATCGGCCGAGGTCTCAACTCCGGGGATCGGCGCCCAGACAGTGGTCCAGGGGTAGCGATCGGTGCGCTCGTGCCAGATGTTGACGCCTTCGGCGGGCGCGTTCGGTGGGTCGGCAGGCAGATACTCCGCGCGATGGGTCTTGGCTAGTGCGGCGTCCAGCTGCTTGGCGGTGGTGGGCATCGATGGCTCCTTCGTGAGGTTGGTGTGGCCTAACCTAGCTAACCTCCGAGTAATATCAAGTCGTCTTGGTAGCACTGCATATCGGTACTTGATATCTCGGCGGATCGCGATATGTTTATCTCATGACGGAGCCACTCACCACCCAGACCCCCGCCGCGATCGACGGCCAGATCTTCGCCAACCTGCAAGAGGCATGGGCGGCCGAGGCGCAGTCCGAGCGCCACCTGCTCAGCCTGCACAACCTGGTCGGCGACAAGAAGGTCTACGGCTGGGGCCGGGGCGAGCGTCAGGGCCGCTGGCAGTTCAGCGCCGCCGAGGTGCTCGACAAGGCCGCCGAGATCGTCGCCCGTCAGGTCAACGACCGCTTCCACGTCGAGATCACCGAGCAGCTGCAGGCCTACCGCACCCAGCTGGACAGCATCACCGCGCTGGGCGAGGCCAACCGCGTCCTCGAAGCCGAGTACACCCGCCGGGGTGGCTGGACGCGCGCCTACCTGGTCGACAACGCCAACGGTCACGTGCACAACAACACCCGCTGCTCCAGCTGGAACCGGGGCTTCTCTGCCACGCAGTTCCACTGGCTGACCGAGCTGTCCGGTCAGGACGAGAACGAGATCGTCGCGCTGGCTGGCGAGCGCGCCTGCACCATCTGCTACCCCTCGGCGCCGGTGGACGTCCTGAAGCGCCCCAGCAAGCTGGAGGGCCCGGCCCAGGCTGCCGCTCGTCAGGCTGCCGAGGAGCGCGCTGCCGCCAAGGCCACGCGTGACGCTGGCAAGGCCGCCAAGTCGATCACCAACCCAGATGGCAGTCGCCTGCGCGGCGAGTACGGCACGATCGCCACCGTGGTCAGCGCCTGGCGCGAGCTGGTCGACAACGTCTTCTACCACCGGGCGTTCAACTACGACAACAAGATCGAGATCAACAACCGCATCATCGCGGCCCTGGCTGCCAAGCTCGACACCACCATCGAGGACATCACCGCCCAGGTCGAGACCAAGGTCGCGGCCAAGGCCAAGCGAGAGAAGGTCACCCTGTCATGAGCGAACGCAAGCGCTGGAGCGTCTGGTCGCTGACTCCCGATCACACCGCGTGGTTGGAAGTCGGCCAAGACTTCCCGCAGGACGAGGCCGAGGCCGATGCTGCGCGCAAGAACGCGCTGGCCGTGAAGTACAAGATGGCTGACGCCGTGTTCGTCGCGCTACCTGCCGGTCAGCAGCCTGGCCCTGAGCACGTTCCTCCTGTGCAGGAGAAGGTCGAGCCATTGACCTCTGAGCTGCCAGACGGTTCTGTGGTCGCGGGCGCGAGCGTGACCTGGATCCGCAATCACCCGAACCGGTGGTGTCAGTGGCGTGCAAGCAACGGCGGCCACTACAGCGATCGGCAGGTGCAGGAGGAGCTGGACGCCAAGCGCGCGGAGATCTTGCGGCGCGGTTCGTTCTGAGCTTGATACTCCTGCAGAACTGGATAGGCTACACCTACTGAATCGGTCCCCACCGAATGGAGCTTCACATGACCCGCCGCTACATCAGCGTCGTCGACACCGCCAAGCTGATCCGCGCCGCGCTCAAGGAGAACTTCCCAGGCGTGAAGTTCTCGGTGCGCTCTGACAAGTACGCCGGTGGCGCCTCGATCCACATCAGCTGGACCGATGGCCCCGCCGACCAGGACGTCCACCAGATCACGCAGCCCTTCGCCGGTGCCACGTTCGACGGCATGATCGATCTGAAGAGCTACGTCACCGGCGAGCTGGATGGCGAGGCCGTTCACTTCGGTGCGGACTACGTCTTCACCAGCCGCGAGCTGTCGGACGCCGAGCGCGAGCGGCTTCGTCCTCTCGTGGCCGCCGCTGTCGAGCGCGCCTACGGCAACACCGACCTGTCTCCCAGCCGCTACTACGAGGGCATCTGCGTTGACGGGATCGACCGTGTGCTCGCCGGTGGCATTGACGCCATGATCCAGACTCTGTCCGAGTACCAGGCGCGGAAGGTGAATGTGTGATGGCCAAGACCTACATCTACCAGCCCGTCGGCATGGACCTGTGGGACCGCAAGGGCCCCACGCCGGGCACCCCGGTGGTCAAGACTCAGCCCGGCTACGGGGCTCCGCGCAACGGCACGATGGGCCACTGCTACATCGCCGATGCCTACACCGGCGACCTTATCGGCCTGCGGCTGGAGAACTCCCTGCAGGAGGTGGCGAAGTGATCCGGAGAATGATCAACCACGCCGTCGACAAGCGGGTGGACGAGATCATCGAGAAGTTCTGTCCGCACTCGGAGTGGAAGACCATCGCGAGTGTTTACAACCCGCGTGGTCCGCTGGCGCGAACGCGCAACATCGATGAGTACACGCTGGAGCTGCTGATCTTCGGCTTCACCATGATCACCCAGCGGTGCGCCCAGTGCGGCAAGATCACCACCACTCGCCACCTCGGCCAAGTCCACGTGCCGGGCCTCACTCCAGCGGAGCGCTGATATGTACTACAACTGCGGGGCGAACGGTCCTGACGGGCGCCCAGCCACTAAGAAGGCTCTGCGAGAACTGCTGGCCAGCTCGCCTGAGGAGGTTTTCTTCGACGGCACGTCCTGGGTCGCCACCGAAGGCCAGCCGAGAGGCTACCGAGGCAATGAGCTGCAGCAGGGTGTCTCGCTCAGCGTGGTCGGTCCTGATCCCTACGACAACCGCAAGTGGTACGCCACGGTCAAGCTCTCTTCGACCGGCGAGATTCAGTTCAGCTGATGCGACTCACCCGACGAGGGCGTATCGCATTGATCTACGCGCCGTTGTACATCACGGCGTTGGCGTTCGGCATCATCTGGCCGTACGCATGGGTGCGCGGTTAAGCCGCGCTGAAGGGGAGAGCTATGGCCACCAGATCAATCAAGATCGTTCGGGCGAACCTGCCCACGTTCACTCCGTCCTCGATCGATGTCGGACTGCCGGTGCTCGGCAAGAACGGGTTGAAGGCGTTGGACACCACACTGTCGACCACGCCCAACGAGCCGATGTTCGACGCCATCGTGGGTGAGCTGAAGATCAATCCAGTGGAGTCAGCTTAAATGGGCCACTTGACGGGACTGTTCATTGAGGTCGCACTCATTCTGGTCATCACGTGGCGTGTCATGATTCGGGTGGAACGGTATCGGCAAAGTTTGCTGCCGGATTCGCCTGAAGTGAAAGAACACGTAGCGGAGTTGCGCAGGATCAAGGAGTATTCAGGACCACTTGATTCCGACCGTATCCCGACACACGCCAAGGTCCTCGCGCGCGCCCTCGCTAGCCAGCGAACCACTTCAGGCGGTACAACTGTGCAACGTCCCCTGATTCTGGAGATCGCTGATGGCACCAACCACGAGCCCGACAGAGCCGAGTGAAGCCGTCCGAAGCATCGACATGCCCGAGGGCACCTATCTGCTCCGCGAGCTGCTGGACGGACACTGGGTAGTGCAGCGCCCGGACGGCATCGTTTTGCAGGAAGCCTTCAATGATCGTTTCACTGCCAGCATCGCCGTGGCGGAACGACAGGTCTGACTGGTGCGGCTCCTAGGCCGAGCCCACGAGCCGCACACCCACGACTTCACACACGAGGACGCGGGCCGCCATCTCGACTACCGAACCCAGCACTGCGGGTCGGTGCTCGTTGGATCCTGCTCCACGTATGATCCGGTCTCCCCCGGCGACTACTTCCTCCTGCCACGCGACGACGGCCAGACTCGCTACCGCGTGCGCATGTGCGAATGGCACGTCGAGCCCCCGACACTGAACTACGTCGTCCTCGACTTCGCGCCTCGGTGATCAACACTTCATACGGTCTGGTTATTGTGGTGTGAGTCTGATAGACAAGTGCCTCCTCATGCCGGATCATTTACTACGACTCAATTCAGAGAGGCCATCATGCAGGTCAAGCCTTACTCGGGCACTCCGGGTAGGCCGCGCGCGGTGATCGTCGACATCGACGGCACTGTCGCCTTGCGTGGTGATCGAGGGCCCTACGAGTTCCAGCGGGTGTTCGAGGACGCGCCCAATCGGCCCGTGATCAACTTGGTGCGCATGTTCCGCCAGCAGAGCTACTGCATCCTGTTCGTGTCCGGCCGCGAAGACACCTGCCGCGAGCTGACCAGGCACTGGCTGAGCGATTACGTGATCACCTTCACCGGGCCGGAAAGACTGCACATGCGTCGCGCCGGGGACGGCCGACCCGACTACGAGGTCAAGGACGAGATCTTCGAGCAGTACTTCCGCGACTGGTACGACGTGCGCTACGTCATCGACGATCGGAACTCGGTGGTGGCGATGTGGCGGGCCAAGGGCCTGACCTGCCTGCAGGTCGCTGACGGGCCCTTCTGATGGTCGTCAAGACGAGGTTCCACAAGGGCACGACCCGGTGGCTCAGAGACAAGCTCAGGGCCGCCGGGCTGGCCGTGGACGAAGAGCTGGCTCAGCTCATCATGTCCGGGCGCAAGGTCCTGCTCACCAGCCAGCAGGCCCTGATCGAAAACCTGCAGCACTCGGCCTGGCAGGACCGCATCGCGCTCAACCGCGACTGGGAGGAAGCCCACCCCGATCGCAACCCGTTCCCGAAGCCGTTCGCCCAGCGCGTGCTGGAGCTGGCTCGCGACGCCCGCAACGTCATCGCGACCGACGGCGACCCGAGCTACTACATCGACGAGATCACCTCGCTGTGCCGCGCAGAGCTGGATGATGACCTTGCATTCCTGCCGCCCGACCTGTTGCATCCTGATTCCGACTGAAAGGCACCCCATGCCCAGCAACAACCTGACCGTGTACCTCAACGACGAGCTGGCCACCCGAGTGGCCGAGGCGCGCGAGAAGGGCGACCTCGACCCGAAGATCGTCGTCAAGGAAGCCCTGGAGAGCGCGCTGGACGGCCACGATCAGCCCAGCGACGACTCGGTCGACGCGATCAGCAGCCTGCGCGAGCAGCTGGAGACCGTACGCAGCCACCTGGACGCGGCCAACACGATCATCAGCGAACACGCCACCGACCTCGACCGCATCGCCGAGCAGCTCAGGCTCAGCGGCAGCGAGCCCACCAGCATCGAGTCCATCCTCGCGAGCATCGAGCAGCTGCGGAACACCCCGACGTTCATCGGCTCGGGCGAGGCCACCGCTCCGCACTCGCTGCTGATCGTGCGGGTGGAGTACGAGACCCAGACCGTCTCCAACGAGACCGCGTTGCTGGCTCTGCTCGACGTGATCAACGAGCAGGAGGGTCAGCTCGTCTCCATCGCCAGCATGTCCGACGGTGGTTTCCTGGTAGCGATCGGTTGGACCCAGACCGAAGAGAAGACGGATGACTGACACGGACACCATCACCCAGGACGACGTCGAGCTGTTCACCCAGGAGCGTCGCGGCGAGTGGACGCCCACCGATCCGGGCGACGTCGCGCACATCATCGACCAGAAGAAGTTCAGTCTGGCCGAGGCCTACATCCTCGGCGCCGTAGTCCAAGCACTGTGTGGCTACGAATGGATCCCGACCAAGGACCCGAACAAGCTGCCGATCTGCGAGGAGTGCAAGCGCGTCTTCGCTGCCCGGGGAGGAGGGAGCATCAGTGCCTGACGACCTGACTTGGAGCTGCCACATCTGCAAACGCGAGCGGCCTGACTCCAAGATATCGGTGTTCCGCAAGGGCGGCACGTTGGCCGGTGGCTTCCCCTACCAGCAGAACGTCCGCTACTGCAACGACAGCCCCGAGTGCATCGCCGCCGCGCCCGACTTCACCTTCATCAAGCCCAGCACGGGCGGTGCTGCGATATGACGGGCTTCGGCCGCAGCGAGCCCGAGGAGTCCACCCACGCGATCGAGGCCACCTTCGACAGCTTCTGCCCCGAGTGCAAGGAGTGGATCCGCGAAGGTGATCTGATCGTGCGCAGCGATGACCATGCTGGCCGCTACGTACACGAGGAGTGCGAATGACCTTCGACAACCGCGAAGAGCTGACGGGCAAGATTCTGTGGGAGGGTGGCATGGAGGAAGCCCTGGACTACGGCATCAACCTCGAAGACTTGCCCGCCGACGACAAGGAACTGCGAGACGCCTGGGAGCCGATGGAGCAGGCCTGGAAGGCCTACCAGAAGCTGGCGGAGAAGGTGCTCGACCTGCTGCCCGACCAAGAGGGCGAGATGGGGTGAGCTTCTGCGGCGCCCCGCACCCCGAGAGGGAGGGGATGATTTGCGAGCGGCGGCCGGGCAATCACCCTCAGCACACCGGCTCGTACACCACCGTCGTCTCGGTGGGGCTGGCGGCCGACCAGCAGCCATACCAGCGTCAGGACTTCCTCGACTGGCCCAATGAGAGCTACACGCCCCCGCCGCCGGGCCCAGGAGCGCACAGGACGCGGCTGAAGGAGATGGCCTCACGAGTGCCCCCGGAGGTCAGGCTGGCCCGTACAGACGATCCTGGGGTCTCGCACGAGGCCATCAAGACCTACTCCCGGACGCGGTACAAGACGCGGCTCGGGCAGGTCGCGGCGCTGCTGCTGAACAACATCGGCGTGTGGATCGACGCCGTGCGCTTCGCCAACGAGGAGGTTGGCGGGTTCGCCGGGACACGACGCCTGCGCGAGCTACGCGAAGAGTACGGATGGAAGATCGAGACACGTAAGCACCCAGATCCCAACAAACCCAATACCCACCAGCACTGCCTCGTCGAGATGCCGGAGACCACCGACTAATGGACCACGACCTCACACTGCAAGCACCCGCCGTCTCAGCCTTCATGACCGAGGCAGAGCGCCAGCGAGAGAGGCGCCGGATAGCCCGTCAACGCCTCCACGCCGCCCTCTACGTCCGCAACAACGTGGAGGACTACCAGGAGATGGCCGAGTACCTCGGCCTCGAACGCGAGCTGGGTTGGGCCGAGCGCTACCGCGCGCTGGTGTCGGCCGGATGACCATCCCCGACGTCCCCGAGGAGCACCTCACCCCCATCCCGGAGCGCGCCGAGCAGGTGGCCAACGAAGACCCCTGGTGGCACTCAGACTGGACGAGGGAGGTCAACTACTTCGTCAGCTACCGCTTCTGCGAGCCAGGTGATCCGCTCTACGATCAGCGTGAGGTCGTCAGGATCAAGGGGACGGGTGGGCCCGCCTGGAAGGCGGCTCAGGAGCTGGCTGAGCGATTGGCGAGGCCCTACATGCTCCGGGCGACGGCCGACTCACCCCTGGTCTCCACCAAGATCCAAGACGAGATCGAGATCTATGCACAGACCGTCCTGCGTAGCCCGAGGAAGCACATCGTCATGAATGACGTGTCCTCGTGAGGGGCGCCTTCGATCCCGAGCTGGACTTCCCGCCAGACGGGGCGACCCTGATCCGCGAAGGCAACGGCGAGCGCATGGTGGTCGAGTTCGTGGACGCGGACTCGATGTGGCACGTCCGCGAGGGTCATCCGCTGATCGTCGGCCGTGTCTCGCGTGCGTTCAGCGCGGAGGGCATCGCGACCGCGAAGCTCTGGAAGAACCAGCAGCACGAGAAGAACGGCAACCCGTGGTGTGACTGCCCCGTCCATGGTCGGATCATCTGCGCGACACCAGAGGGCGCGATAGCTGAGACATCCATACACAAGGACTGCAAGCCACCACCGCCGAGGCCGGTAGCGCGTCCGAAGTCGCGGATGACGTGGCGCAACGTATGAGCACCTCCCTGGTCTACCTCCTGGTCAGCCTGGCGCTGATGACCGCTATCGGCGGAGGGCTCGTCTTCTGGCTGAACCACCTCCGCAAGAGACGCCGGGTGGAAGAGGACTGACTTGCTGATCTACATATCGGGATAGGGTCTGAGATCTTTGCCTGAAACGGCTTCTCGATATGCAACTATGGACTTGATACTTCGGCATATCGAGATAGGTTGAGCCTGTTCAGCCCCCACCACACCTCAGGAGTTCCGCATGGCGCAGTACGTCTGGCTCGTCTACGCGCACGAGCGCTGGGAGTACGAGATCGTCATCGAGGCGCACGCCAATCTGCGTGATGCCAAGGACGCCGCCAAGCGCTACGCGAACGAGGCCGAGGTACATGGCGGGGTGAACCGCATCGAGGTCACCAAGCGCGAGTGGAAGCCCGGCAGGGAGCCCATGGAGTGGGTGTACGCCATGTCGACCACCGACGAGGGCGAGCCCTTCCAGTTCATGTCCGTGCGCCGCATGGTCGTGCACGGAGCCGGAGCGAAGCTGTGAGCCTGCTTGTGGTGCTGCCCAAGCGCGGTGCGATCTACCACCTGCTCGACCCCGAGTACCGCAAGAAGGGCTCCGGGGCGAGCGAGTACAGCGGCAGGAGCGTGGCTCACGCGACCGCGTTGTGCGGCTCGATGGTCGGTTCGAACCAAGCCGGGGAGATGGAGACGCGTACGTTGGTCTCCTTCCTGGACAACGAGCTGGGAACCGCGTACATGACGCTGTGTCGCAACTGCGTGGGTCATGTCGTCGCTGAGACCAATCAGGCCGTCGACGTGCTCAACGCCGCGATCCGCCTATGGCCTGAGAGGAAGACCGGATGAGCTTCAAGGTGCGCCGGGTGCCGGTGGACTTCAGCGCTCCGCTGAACAAGACCTGGGAGGGCTTCAAGCTTCCCGAGCGCCTGAACGGTCGAGACTGTCCCGAGTGCGGCGGCGGGGGCTACTCGCCGCGCGCTCGACACCTGCACGACCAGTGGTACGGCAAGGCGCCCTTCGACTCGTCGAGTACCGGCTCGCCCCTGCTGACGCCAGATACTCCGGCCGTGTGGGCCTTCGCCGAGCGCAACATCGAGAGCGCGCCGTGGTACTACGGCAGCGGCCAGTGGGCCATCATGCGCGAGGCGCAGCGCCTGATCGGCCATTGGAACTATCAGTGGTGCCACCACCTGGGCCAGGACGACGTGGACGCGCTGGTCGAGGGAGGCCGGTTGATGAGCTTCACGCACACCTGGAGCCCGGGGACTGGCTGGCAGAAGATCGACCCGCCGGTCCATCCCACCGCGCAGCAGGTGAACACGTGGTCGCTGACTGGGCTGAGCCACGACGCGATCAACTGCATGGTGGTGATCGACGCCAAGTGCAAGCGCGAGGGCGTCGAGTCGAGGTGTTCGTACTGTGAGGGTCATGGCGGGATCGAGGTCTACCAGGGCCAGCGCGCTGAGATGGAGGCCTGGTTCGAGGAGGACCGCGAGCCGCCCACGGGCGAGGGCTGGCAGCTGTGGGAGACGGTGAGCGAGGGAGCACCGATCAGCCAGGTGTACACCACCGCCGAGGAGCTGGCGGTCTACATGTCCACTCCAGGCTCGGCGTGGGGCGCGGCTGACCACCACGGCGCAGCCGCGAAGGACTACGACACCGCGCTGGCGTTCATCACTGGCAGGGGCGAGTCCTTCTCGATGATGAGCGTGCGGTCGGCTGACGGCTCGGTCGAGCTGCTCGATGGTGTCGAGGCAGCCGTGCGGATGCGGGACACCGATGGCTAAAAGACACTGCCGGGGCAGTCACTGGGTCACCACCGGCACGCAGTACATGCCACCCGCCGATCATCTCAGGTCGGCCGACAGTCTGTCCCAGGAAAGCATCCAAGCGGTGCTCTACGGCATCACCAATCTCACCCAGGTGTGTTCGATCTGCGGCTGGGGCGAGATCACCACGGTGCCTGGCAAGGTCTCCTACCCCGCGAGCGCGGGGTCCTGATGCCCAAAGGCCAGCACGGAGGCAACCGGGCCAAGAAGACCGGGCTCGCGCGACTCGCCGGAGCGACCGGCGGGAAGCGGCATACCGAGCAGGGCAAGCCGCACGTGCCACAGAAGGTGATCAGGGCAGGCAAGGTCACCAAGACCAAGTCGACCAAGAAGCAGCCGCCGACGTGATTGATACGAGAGAGAGGACGGACATGGCTGAGCACGACTCAGGCGCCGCTGAGCTGATCGGCACGCTCATGTCCGCGAACGCGGAGGCAGCGGCCAACACCACCAACTACTTGCTGCAGCTCAAGGAAGACGAGATCAAGAAGTGGGTGCAGGACTTCGCCGGGCTCTACGACGCGCTGGAGCGCATCCCGGCGATGATCCGCACGTCTTACGTGGACAGCCTGTTGGCCGGGTTCGAATGGGTGCGCGAGCGCGCGGGCAAGATCTTAAACACCGAGGAGACGTAAATGGATTCCAAGTTGTTCTGCTGCTACGTCGATGATGACGGCGTGGAATGCACCTTCAGCGAGAACCTATTCGAGGTGCGTTATGGCCCCAACCCCGACGACTACACGCACGGGTGCCGCGATCATCTCGGCGAGATGATCGACAAGCCCACGCTCGACCATCCTTGGGAGTCGAGCATCGTCACGCTCGTTGAGGAGACGTAATGGGCTACATCCAGCACGACATGGTCGTGGTGACGCTGAACAAGTACGTCTACGACGCGCGGTACATGGAAGGGCGCGTCGCCATGCTTGCGCCGCCAGACATCGAGGCCTTCCGCGCAGGCTTGCCGCCCGAATGGCAGGCACTCCTCATTGGCCCGGTGAGACCTCCACCAACGGCTACATCCACTGGATCTTCCTGCCCGATGGGTCGAAGGAAGGCTGGGATACCAGCAACGACGGTGACGGCTACCGCAATGCGTTCGTCGAGCTGTTCGACGGCAAGTGGTACAACGACCACAGCTCGCCTTACGACGTGGCGATCATCCGCTATGGCGGAGACGAGCCGCAATACGCCGAGATCCTTCAGCCGCACGCGCAGGACAAGGACACTCGTCTCGGCTACCTGCAGCACCCCGAGCGGTGAAGAAGATCGGGGTGCGGGCCGCTGCTCGCATCCTGGATGTGCACGAGAACACCGTGCGCAACTACGTCAAGCGTGGCTGGCTGGCTGAGTATCACCTGCCGCTCGGTGGTCAATACCTTCGCCTCGACGAGAGCGAAGTAGTCAGCTTGGCGCTAGCCAACGCAGCATGGAAGAGGCACACGCAATGAGTCCACGTCTGTGGCGCGTGACGCGTACCTGGCGTGAGGTGGTGGCAGATACCGCGACCGAGGCCGTCGAGCTGGCCAAGGTCGGTGAGCACACCGATGTGCGCTCGGAGCTGATCACCAACATGCGGCCCTCAGAGCTTCCCTGGGCTCACTGGCCGTGGCAGCAGTGCCGAGCCAGGGTCGAACCGCGCAAGGGCCACCACGGCCGCTGTGAGCTGCTCCCGCATGGCCCAGAGACCGACCACGCGCTGGAGCGTGGCATGGATATCCCCCGATGGTCGACGAGGTGGACTGGATGATCAAGACCTGCAACGACGAGTACTGGCGCTACATGCCCAAGCTGAAGCCCGAGGGCGCGCCGTGCGGGGTGACCTTCGACGACGTCGACCACAACACCCACTGCCCGCACGATCCGCTGCCTCCGCAGCGTTCGGTCGAGGAGCTGGAGCTTTCCGTGCGCTCGTACAACTGCTTGAAGAACGCGAATATTCAAACCATTCGCGAGCTGGTGCAGAAGAGCGAAAACGAAATGCTGAAGACCAAGAACTTCGGCCGCAAGTCGCTCAACGAGATCAAAGATATACTGACCAAGATGGGCCTCAGCCTGGGAATGAAGTTCGACGAGCACGGCCGGATTATCTGGCCGCCTCTGCCGAGCCAGACGGCGCCGCCGGCAAGTACGGAAGATACGGTCGGGCTGTAAACGCAAAAGCGTAAGAAAGAACGTCAGGCCCAAAATGCGGGCCAGAGCTACAGGGGCGCGATTAGAAATCGTGCCCTTCGGGTAAAGGAAGAGCGATGCGACATTTGAATTCGGGGTCGAAGCTGGGACGCAATCCGTGGCATCGCCGCGCGACGCTGCGGAACCTGGTCACCAATTTGTTCGAGCACGGGCGAATCACCACCACGCTGACGCGCGCGAAAGCGGCTCGTCCGGTGGCGGAGAAAATGATCACCCTCGGGAAGCGCGACACGCTGCAATCGCGGCGGCAAGCGGCTTCTTACATCATGACGCCGGGCGTGACGCAAAAGCTCTTCAGCGAGATCGCGCCGAAGTTCGCGGACCGCGCCGGAGGCTATACGCGCATCATTCCGGCGGGCATTCGTGTGGGCGATGGTGCCAAAGTCGCGATCCTGGAACTGGTCAGCTACGAGCTCAAGCGCAAGGAAAAGAAAGAAAAAACCAAGAAGGAAGAACCCGAAGAGGCCGCCAGCCAAAAGTAAGCCCAGTCAACCGAAGCATCTTCAAACATTTCAGCCGCCCGTTCCGCTTCGCCGGAGCGGGCGTTTCTTTTTCTGTGTGCAAGTTGCGATTTCAACGGCAGAGGGCGTTGAGTTGCTCATACGGTTTCTCGTTTTGCGGAAACTTGATGTGTTTCGCCTCCATCATCTGATCCAACAGCGTCCCTCCATCCTTCAACGCCACATCCGGATCAATCCTATATGCAGGATCCTTCTCTGCTTCGCCGAGCGTCACAAACTTAAAACCCTCATTCTTCATAAAGTTCAATAATCGTGGCAGCATCACCGCATCAAACGCGCCTATGTGCAGTAGCAAGACGTGCCGAATATCTCGTCCATAAATTAGCGTCGCCATTTTCCGGTCGAGCCCGATGTACTCCGTGGCCGTGGCCATATAGCTGGATTTGAGCCACTCGATGGAGGCGGCATCATTCTTCTCGACGCACCGCGCGTAAGGACTGTTCCAGAGATAGTCCTCGAAGTCGAGTGTTACCTGCGCAACATGATACTTGTGCTCTTTCAAATATTGGCGCACGGCATGGCGCTTTTCCAGAGTGTCGCCTTCCCACAAATACGGATACCGGAACCAGCGCCAGTTCTGCCGGCCCATCAGTAATTTCAACTCGGGTTCGTCCGCTGCGACGTTCTTGTCGAATTCATCGGCACTGCTGGCGTTGAGGCTGAGATGCGCATAAGTGTGATTGCCCAGCGGAAAACCTGCGCCGCGCCATAGCTTCAGTACCTCGATATCTTCGGGATGCAATTCGAGTTTCTTGGCATTCACAAAGCCATAGACTTTGGGCGCGTGCGCATCCTTCAACGATTTGAGGATGCTCCGGGCGATATCGGAGCGAGTCATGCCGGGTGGCAGAGCGCCGTGCGATGGCAGATCGTCGACAGTGACTGCAACTTCTTGCGAGAGCGCCGCACCGGCAGTTAGCAACATATAGATGCAAGCGAAGCACGAGATACGGGATATTTTCATCGGTGCTTTCAACCCCTCGATTGCATCAGTTCGATTGCGTCAGTGTAGTTGCATTTTGACGATTGCGAGAGCGAAACCAGAGCCAGAGGAACAGCATGGCAAAGGAGGCGCCTGTGGAGTCGATGATCGAGTCGTAGGGAGAGGCGTGGCGGCTGGCCACGAAGGCTTGATGTATCTCGTCGAGAGCGGAGTAGGCGGAGGCCAGAAAGAGCGCGGCCACTCCCCAGGTCCAGCGCCAGCCGGCGCGGGCTCCGCGAAAGCCGCGATACAGGAGCAGACAAAACACAAAATATTCGCTGAAATGGGCGGTCTTGCGAGTGAAGTGGTG
>Ga0137418_10001932_pt1 | contig 19004 bp, 16 predicted proteins | sample CZODoug3_1_2_16f_FD_122242 | JGI IMG/M metagenome (GOLD analysis project Ga0137418, IMG submission 122242) | Vadose zone soil fungal communities from Angelo Coast Range Reserve, California, USA - CZODoug3_1_2_16fungal (Hybrid Assembly) | ecosystem: Environmental > Terrestrial > Soil > Vadose... | reverse complement strand
GTCAGCACGTCGCCCGTGCCGCCGCTGGCCATGCCGGGGTTGCCGGTCGGGTTGATGAGGACGCGGCCGTCGGGCTCGGCGATCAGCGTGCGCGCGCCCTTGAGGACGAGGTAGACGCCGTGCGTGGTGGCGAAGCTGCGGGCGACCCCGAGCCGGTCGCGCTGCACGTCGTCGACCGTCCCGCCGATCAGGCGCGCCATCTCTCCGGGATGGGGCGTGAGCACGCGTGCCGCGTGCACGCCGCGCAGCACGTGCAGGTGGTCGGCGAGCGCGGTGAGCGCGTCGGCGTCGACGACCATCGGCCGCGCCAGCGTGCCCACCAGGTCGCGGGCCAGGCCGCGCGTCTCATGGTCGAGGCCGAGGCCGGGACCGATCGCGACGGCGTCGCGCGCCTCGGTCAGCGAGGCGAGCGGCTCGCGGGCCTTGACGGCGAGCGTGTGCGCCGCCGTCTCGGGAAGCGGCTCGGTCATCGCCTCGAGCGACAGCGCGGCGACGGTCGGCTGCGCGCTCGCCGCGGTGGCCACGGTCACGAGCCCGACGCCGGAGCGCAGCGCGCCGCGAGCGCAGAGCGCGGCGGCGCCCGCCTTGCCGAGCGAGCCGGCGACGACGAGCAGGTGGCCGTAGGTGCCCTTGTGGACGTCACGCGGCCGGCGCGGAAACAGCGGCGCCACGTCGGAGGGGTCCAGCACGAAGGTCCGCGCGTCGCGCGCGACCTCGGGCGCAGGCACGCCGATCGGCACGACGCTGACGCGCCCGGCCAGCTCGACGCCGGGGCCGAGCACGAGGGCGAGCTTCGCCGCGGCGAAGGTCGGCGTGAGCCACGCGCGCACGACGGGTCCCTCCGGCGCGGCGCCGTCGGCGGGCAGTCCCGACGGCACGTCGAGAGCCACCACCGGCCTGTCGCTCGCGTTGATCGCCTCGATCAGGGCGGCGACGAGCGGCGCGGGCGCCCCGTGCGCGCCGGTGCCGAGGAGCGCGTCGACGATCACATCGGCGCGCTGCAGCAGGGGGGCCACCGTGGCGGCATCCTCGACGAGGCGCGCGACGATCCCGGCGCGGCGCAGCTCCTGGTACTTCAGCGCGGCGTCCCCTCGCAGCGTGTCGGGCGGCGTCGTCAAGAGGACGTCGGGCCGCGCGCCCGCGCGCTTGAGCCGCCGCGCGACGACGAAGCCATCGCCCCCGTTGCCGCCGCGGCCACACACGATGGCGACCCGTAGGCCCCGCGGGCGAAGACCGCGTTCGGGCAGCGCGGCCAGCAGCGCCTCGGCGGCGCCGCGGCCGGCGTTCTCCATGAGCGTGGGACCGGGGATGCCGAGGTCGGCGACGGCGCGCGCGTCCACGCCCCGCATCTCCTCGGCCGTGAGCACGGGCCGCACTCAGCGACCTCGCGGCAGCGTCACCGCCTGCGCGACGAAGTCGGCCAGGATGGCGGTGTAGAGCTCGCGAAACTCCACGCGCGCCGTCTTGGGCAGCTCGATGTGGAGCGCGCGCTCGGGCAGCCTCAAGATCCCGTCGCGCTTGGCGCCCGACGCCGCGTAGAAAATCGGATCGGCCGGCTCGACGAGCACCTCGAGCCGGGGCGCCCTCGCGTGGCCGCGCAGGTGGGCGTCGCGGATCATCTCGCACAGCGCGCGCAGCCGCTGCGCGTACTCCGTGTCGACGCCCACGGTGGCGATCTCGATGCGATTGGCCGACTCGCGGCGATTGTTGCCGTGGATCTCGGCGTAGAAGCGCAGCGGGCCCTGGGCAATCTCGCGGACCCGGCGCGCGTAGCTCTCGTAGACGAGCCGCGCGCCCTCGCTCGCCGTCTCCTCCGCCGGCGACCGGCTCGGCGTGCCTTCGGACGGGCGATTGACCTGGTAGCGGCGGCCGGGCCGCTCGCGCGTGTCGGCCTCGAGGTTGAACCCGGTGGCCACGACGAGGCCGAAGCCCGTACGCCGCGCGACCTCGGCGGCGATCTCCCCCGTCTGCGCGTCGGACGAGCCGTGCGGCGCGGCCACCACGAGGCCGGGTCGTCCGGGCCGCGCGGCGATGTGCCCCCGCGGCGTCTGCGGCGGGAACTCGACGGTCTGGGTCGCGCAGCCGAACAGGACGAGCGATCCGGCGGCCACGCTACCGAGTCGCCGGAGCCCGCTGCGGGTCATCGTCCACGAGCATCGCCTGCGCGAGCGCGTAGTCGCCGTCGTGCGTGAGCGCCAGCAGCATGTGGCGGCCGCCGCGCGCCAGGCCCAGCTCGCGCGCGCGGCCGTGCAGCACGAGGCGGGGCGCCTGGCCGCGCTCGCGATGGACCTCGAGGTCGCGCCAGCGCACGCCGAGACTCAGCCCGGTGCCGAGGGCCTTGGTGGCCGCCTCCTTGGCCGCAAAGCGCGCGGCGAAGTGCGGCACGGGGTCGCGCCGGGCCCGGCAGTAGGCGATCTCGCCCTCGGTGAAGACGCGGCGCAGGAAGCGCTCGTCCCAGCGCGCGATGACGTCGCGCATGCGCGGAATGCGGACGAGGTCCACGCCGATGCCGTGGACCGTCATTGACCGATCTGATGGCGGATGACGGCGGCCAGCTCGTCGGCCATCACCTGGATGCGCGCGGCGTCCGCGCCCTCGATCATCACGCGCGCGAGCGCCTCGGTGCCGGAGTAGCGGATGAGGACACGCCCGGTGCCGTTCATCTCCGTCTCGAACGCGCCCACGCGATCACCGAGGCCGGTGATGGACTCGATGGGCGGCTTGGCCCGCACGGGGACGTTGACGAGCACCTGGGGAAACTTGCGCATGCAGGTGGCCAGCGAGGCCAGCGGCTCGCCCGTCTCCCGCACGACGGACAGGAGCGCGAGCGCCGAGAGGATCCCGTCGCCGGTCGGCATGTAGTCGGGGAACAGCAGGTGACCCGACTGCTCGCCGCCGAGATTGGCGCCCGTCTTTTGCATCTCCTCGTGGACGTAGCGGTCGCCCACCTGCGTCTTCACCATGCGAATGCCCGCGGCCTTCAGCGACTCGTCGAGACCGAGGTTGGCCATCACGGTGGTGACCACGAGGTTCGCCTTGAGCTCACGCCGGCCGGCCATGTGACGCCCCGCGATGGCCAGCGCGTAGTCGCCGTCACGGATCTCGCCGAGGTGATCCACGGAGATCAGCCGGTCGCCGTCGCCGTCGAAGGCGAAGCCGACGTCGGCGCGCACCGCGCGCAGCCGCTTCTGCAGCCCCTCGGGGTGCAGGGCGCCGCAGGCCGCGTTGATGTTGGTCCCGTCGGGCTGCGCGCAGATCGCCACCACGCGCGCGCCGAGGCGCCGAAAGACGCTCGGCCCCACGCGGAAGGTGGCGCCGTGGGCGCAATCGATGGCGACGGTGAGCCCGGCGAGGTCCAGCGGAAAGCAGCGCGTGAGGAAGTCGACGTAGTACTTGTCGGCGCGATCGTAGTGAACGAGCCGCCCGATGTCGGCGCCGTGCGCGCGCGGCGCCGCGTCCGCCGCCGCCAGCCGCCCCTCGATCTGCGCCTCCCAGGCGTCGGGAAACTTCGTGGCCTGCGCCGAGAAGAGCTTGATGCCGTTGTCCTGGAATGGGTTGTGCGAGGCGGAGAGCACGATACCGCCGTCGGCGTCCAGGGCTCGGGTCAGCAACGCGATCCCCGGCGTGGGAAGCACGCCGACTGTGTAACAATCGGCGCCGGCGGAGAGGAGGCCGGCCACCATCGCGGCCTCGAGCAGCGGCCCCGAGCGCCGCGTGTCGCGGCCGATCACGAGCCTCACGCGCGACGCGCCGGACTGTTGCGCCGCGAGGGTCGCGACGAGCTCGCGGCCGACACGGTATGCGAGGTCCGGCGTCAGCGGCGGCTCGTTCGCGACGCCGCGAATGCCGTCGGTGCCGAACAGGCGGTTGCTCACCGGTCGCGTCGAATCTCGACAGTCACCTGCACCGTCCTCTGGGTCGTGGGATACACGGAGTCGGGCAGCAGCAGCCCGACCGTGCGCGTGACGCTCTGGCGGAGGCCCGTGACGTCCACGGGAGCCGTCTCCACCGTGGCCCGCTCCTCGATTGTAGTGCGGGGGCCCTTCACCTGGACAGTCGCGGGCTCCACGACCACTCGCCCCAGCTGGACGTCGGCGGGCGGCGAGCCCCGCAGCCGCGGCACCACGCGCAGCGCGCGCGTGGCGGCGGTGGCGACGGCGACCCGCACCCAGTTCGGCGACACGCGCACCACGCTCACCCCGGCCGGCGCCTGCACGTCGCCCGCGGAGAGCTGCAGCGTGTTGTCGCCCTCCCGCGCGCGCGAGAGGTCGACGCGCACGCGCACGTCGGCCGGCGCCAGCCGCGCGGCCGCCCAGCGCGCCGCCTCCACCTGGACGTCGACGGCCTCGCGCGGCGTGCCGACCAGGACCATCCCCGGCTCGAGGCCGACGTACTCGACGGACGCGCCGAAGCCGAACTGGCTGCGGTTGGCGCTCACGACGAAGAACCAGACGACCACCGCCAGGATGACCGCGAGCAGCTTCAGCTCCCAGTTGCGCGCGAGTGCCGCCATCATCAGGGCGCGGGGGAGGACGGCGGTCCCGCCGGACGCGGGCGCAGACGCAGCGCGCGCAGCCAGCCGCGCCAGAACGCCGGGACGACCTTGGTCTCGGCGCCGAGCAGCGTGAGCAGGCGGCGGCGCAGCGCGTCGGGGCCGGAGAGCGCCTCGATGCCGCCGTCCACGGCCAGCGAGAGACGGCCCGTCTCCTCGGAGACGACCACCGCCACCGCGTCGGTCTCCTCGGTGACGCCCAGCGCCGCCCGGTGACGCGTGCCCAGCTGGCGCGCGAGCTGGAGATTGCGAGAGAGCGGCAGGAAGCAGCCGGCCGCGATCACGCGGTCGTCGCGGATGAACGCGGCGCCGTCGTGCAGCGGCGAGTACGGCAGGAAGAGGCTCGTCAGCAGGTCGGCCGACACGAGCGCGTCGAGCGCGACGCCCAGCTCCGCGTACTGGCGCAGGCCCGTCCCGCGCTCGATCACGATGAGCGCGCCGATCCGCCGCTCGGCCAGCGAGCCGGCCACGGAGGCAATCTCGTCCACCACGCGCAGCGTCTCCACGCCGCCGCTGCCGAGGAGGGCGCGCAGCGCGGGCGCATGGCCGATCGACGTGAGCGCGCGGCGCAGCTCGGGCTGGAAGAGCACGACCAGCACCACCACCCAGAAGGACCAGAGCGTGTCGAGCAGCCAGCCAAGGCTGTGCAGCTCGAGCTGGCGGGCGGCCAGCGAGGCGGCGACGAGCACGCCGACGCCCACGAGCATCTGCATCGCGCGGGTGCCGCGGAAGAGCGTGAAGATCCGGTAGATCACGAGCGCGACGAGCAGGATGTCGAGCACGTCGCGCCAGCCGAAGGGCACCGGCGTCACGGCGCGGCCCTCCGCACGCGCTCGGCGACACGGACCGCGTCCAGCGTCTCGGCGACGTCGTGGGTGCGGATGAGCGCGGCGCCGCCGAGCACCGCGGCCGCCGTCGCCGCCAGGGAGCCGGGCAGCCGCGCGGCCGGATCCTCGCGCCCGGTGATGGCGCCCACGAAGGACTTGCGCGAGACGCCGACGCAGAGGGGCCGGCCGAGCCCGGCGAGCGCCGGAAGTCCCGCGAGCACGGCGACGTCCCAGACGTGCCACGGCACGCCCGCGTCCCGGAAGAAGCCGATACCCGGATCGAGCACGATCCGCTCCTCGGGCACGCCCTCCGTGCGCGCCGCCGCCAGCGCCCGCTCCAAGATTCCACGCACCGTAATGATCGGCGCCTCGACGCGTCCCATCTCGCTCAGGCCACCCTCGGCCCGAGCCGGCCGCGCGGCATCCGCTCCAACTCGCCGCGCGGCACTCGCTCCAACAACCAGGCCGGCGTCGTGCTCGACGACCGCCCGCCCAAGAGCCGGCTCGGCGAGCGCGGAGACGTCGTTCACGACGCGCGCGCCGGCTTGCAGCGCGGCGCGGGCCACCGCCGGGCGGGACGTGTCAGCCGACACCGGCACCGGCAGCTTCGCGGCGAGCATCCCCACCGCGCGCACGAGCCGCTCCGTCTCCTCGCTCTCGCTGATGCCGGTCTCAAGGTACGGCGCGCTCGAGCGGGCGCCGACGTCGATCAGCACCGCGCCCGCCTCGACCATGCCGAGCGCGGCCTTCAGCACCGCCTCGTCGCCGTGATACACGGAGCCCGCGTGGAAGGACTCGGGGCTCACATTGATCACGCCCATGACGGCAACGGGCGACGCGTCACCGAGCGTGACGCCGGCGAGATCGGCTCGGGAGGGGCGGGACATGTCTCACGATACCATCCGCGCGCCGGCCGCGGCGGCGTCAGCGCGCGCGTACGATCGTTTCCTCGAAGAGCGGCCCGACGATGACGTAGGCGCGCGTCAGCGGCGCCGAGCCCGTCACGAAGGCAGTGGGCGCGCGCTGCGTCGGCGACGAGGCGATCAACGGGAAACGAGGGGCGCCACGGGTCCCCCGGGGCGCCCTGAGCGTTGGGGGTCGGGGGGCCCCATGGCGGACCCCCCCATCTTCAAGCCGGCGCGGGAGCTTCCGAGAACGGGCGCGCGCGGAGGATCCGCGCGATCTCCTCGGAGTCCAGCGACTCGCGCTCGAGCAGCGCGCGGGCGAGCGCGTGCAGCTTCTCGATGTTCTCCTCGAGGATCTGCCGCGCGCGGGTGGCGCACTCGACGATGATCCGCTTGATCTCGCTGTCGATGGCGAGCGCGGTCTCCTCGCTGTAGTCCTTGGCGCGCGCGACCTCGCGACCGAGGAAGATGTGCTCCTCGTTCTTGCCGAAGGTGAGCGGGCCGAGCTTGTCGGACATACCCCACTCGCAGACCATCTTGCGGGCCATCTCCGTCGCCTTCTCGAGGTCGTCACCGGCGCCGGTGGTCTGCTGCTGCAGCACGATCTCCTCGGCGGTGCGGCCGCCCATCAGGATGGTGATGCGGTTGATGAGGTACTCGCGCGAGTAGTTGTACTTGTCGTCCATGGGCAGCTGCATGGTGAGCCCCAGCGCCCGGCCGCGCGGGATGATGGTCACCTTGTGCAGCGGATCGGCGCCGGGCAGGAAGTCCGCCACGAGGGCATGGCCGGCCTCGTGGTACGCGATGGTGCGCTTCTCGCCGTCGCTGATGATCATCGAGCGCCGCTCGACGCCCATGAGGACCTTGTCCTTGGCGCTCTCGAAGTCGAGCATCTCGACCAGCTTCTTGTTCTGCCGCGCCGCCAGCAGGGCCGCCTCGTTTACTAGATTCGCGAGGTCGGCGCCCGAGAAGCCGGGCGTGCCGCGCGCCAGCGTCTTGAGCTCGACGTTGGGCGCCAGCGGAATGCGCCGCGCGTGCACGCGCAGGATCTCCTCGCGTCCCTTCACGTCGGGCCGCGGGACGACGACCTGGCGATCGAACCGGCCGGGCCGCAGCAGCGCGGGGTCGAGCACGTCGGGCCGGTTGGTGGCCGCGATGAGGATGACGCCCTCGTTGGTCTCGAAGCCGTCCATCTCGACCAGGAGCTGGTTCAGCGTCTGCTCACGCTCGTCGTGGCCGCCGCCCAGGCCCGCGCCGCGGTGCCGGCCGACGGCGTCGATCTCGTCCATGAAGATGATGCAGGGCGCGTGCTTCTTGCCTTGTTCGAACAAATCCCGAACACGCGACGCACCGACACCCACGAACATTTCCACGAAGTCCGACCCGGAGATCGAGAAGAACGGGACATTGGCCTCGCCGGCGATGGCCTTGGCGAGCAGCGTCTTGCCGGTGCCGGGCGGCCCCACGAGCAGCACACCCTTCGGAATCTTGCCGCCCAGCTTCTGGAACTTCTGCGGATCCTTCAGGAAGTCGATGATCTCGCGCAGCTCTTCCTTCGCCTCGTCGACGCCGGCCACGTCCTGGAACGTCACCTTGTTCTGCTTCTCCGAGATGAGGCGCGCGCGGGCCTTGCCGAAGGACAGCGCCTTCGCGCCGCCGCCCTGCATCTGGCGCATGAAGAAGATCCAGACGCCGATGAAGAGCAGCATCGGCACCCACTGCAGAAAGATCGCGTACCACGGGTTGCTGTCGGGCGGCTTCACGGCGATGCGGACGCCCTTGTCGCGCAGCATCTTGACGAGGTCCGGATAGTCGACGATGTAGGTGCGCTGCGTCGGCGAGCCGTCGCGCAGGTTGTAGGTGACGAGGTTGCCGCGGATGACGACCGATTCGACGCGGCCCTGCTCGACGGCCTTCAGGAATTCCGAGAAGTTCGGCGACTCCTGCCCCCCCGGCTGCGTGTTGGAAAACACGGTGAAGAGGAGGATGACGATCAGGCCGATGACCATCCAGAGAGCGAGGTTTTTATAGACCTGGTTCATCGCAGCCAGTGTAGCACAGCGACGAAGGTCACATCCGGCTGACACGACGCGTCAGGCGGACGTCTCGTCGAGTGCGGCGACGTACGGAAGGTTGCGATAGAGGCCGCCGAAATCGAAGCCGTAGCCGACCACGAACACGTTGGGAATCGTGAAGCCGACGTAGTCGATCCTGACGTCGACCTGGCGCCGCTCGATCTTGTCCACGAGCGCGCAGACGCGGACGCTGCGCGGGTGCCGCGCCTCGAGGTTGCGGCGCAGGTACGAAATCGTGAGCCCGGTGTCGACGATGTCCTCCACGACCACCACGTGGCGGTTCTCGACCGGCATCGCGAGGTCCGACACGATGCGCACCTGGCCCGAGGAGCGGTTGCCGCCGGCGTAGGACACGACGCCGATGAAGTCGGTGGTGATGTCCCCGGGGATGGCGCGCACGAGATCGGCCATGAAGAGGAAGGCGCCCTGCAGGACGCCCACGAGCACCGGCGTCTCGCCGGCGTAGTCGCGCGCGATCTGCTGCCCGAGCTCGGCGATGCGCGTCCGCAGCTCCGGCTCGCTGATGAGCACGCGGCCGGGGCGCGGCGTCGTCACGTCAGCGCGGGGTGACGAAAGGCGTGACGGGCCGCTCGCCGGCGAGACGCGTGGCCAGCGCGCGCGCGGCCTCGCGCGAGGGAAACTCGCCGATCTGTACGCGATACACCGGCCCGTTGGCGTCGGCCGCGACGACACGCGCGTCGTGGCCGGCGGAGGCGAGCGACTGGCGCAACGCCTCCGCGGGCGGGCGCACGCGATAGGAGCCGACCTGGACGGTGAAGCGGCCGGGGCCCGTCGCGGGAGGTGTTGTCGCGGGGGCCGCGTGCTCGGTTCGTGACGTGGGTGGCCTGGTCGAGATGGTCGTGGCTCCGTCACGCCCGCCCAATACGTCGGCTTGCTCGCCGGGGTGTGGCGCGGGCGCCGCCGCCGGCGCGGTCGCGAGAGGCGGCGGCGCCGTCTTGAGCGGGCGGGGCGGCGGCGGGGGCGCGGTGAGCGGCGCCGTCAGCTCCCGATAGAACGTCAGCTGGGGCGCCGGCACTTCCGGCAGCCGGCCGCCGCGGCCGGGCCCGCGGCGGGCCGGCTCCGTGTCGGGCACGTGCGCGGCGACCACGGCCGCGCGCGCCGACCAGATGCGGCCCGCATAGACGCCGGCGAGGAACGTCCCGCCGAGCACGGCCACGATGCCCACGAGCACCAGTAGCCGCGCGGCGCCGCTGGACCGCCGGCCGCGCGCCGCCATCTACATCGTCTCCGGCGCGCTCACGCCCAGCAGCGCGAGCCCGTTGGCGATCACCTGCCCCACCGCCGTGCAGAGCGCGAGCCGGGCCAGCATGAGCGCGCGGTCGTCCTGGATCACGCGATGGGTCTTGTAATACGGATGGAAGAGCCCCGCCAGCTCCGTCAGCCAGTAGGCCACGCGGTGCGGCTCGTGCGCGCGCGCGGCGCCCGCCACGAGGTTCGGATACTCGAGCAGCCGCTTGATGAGCGCCTGCTCCTCGGTGCCGGCGAGCGGCGTGAGATCCACGTCGCGCCACGCCGGGACGGCGATCCCCTGCTCCGCGACTTGCCGGTGGATGGACCGGATGCGCGCGTGAGCGTACTGCACGTAGTAGACGGGGTTGTCGCTGGACTGTCGCGTCGCCACCGCCAGGTCGAACTCGAGCGGGCTGTCGTGACGTCGCGTGAGGAACGTGAAACGCGCGGCGTCGCGCCCGACCTCTTCCAGCAGCTCTTCCATCAGCACGAACTCGCCTCGGCGCTTGGACATCCGCACCGGCTGCCCCTCGCGGAGCAGCGTGACGAGCTGAATGATGAGCGCCTGGAAGGCCTCCGGGGGGTGGCCGAGCGCCTGCATCGCGGCACGCATGCGGGGGACGTGGCCGTGATGGTCGGGGCCGAGCAGGTCGATCACGTGGTCGACGCCGGTGAACTTCACGTAGTGGTGGAACGCGATGTCGACGGCGAAGTAGGTCAGCTCGCCGGTGCGCCGCCGCAGCACGCGGTCCTGGTCGTCGCCGGCGCCCTCGACGGCCGTCGAGCGGAACCAGAGCGCGCCGTCCTGCTCATACGTGAGGCCGCGGGCGGCGAGCTCCTGCACGGCCTTCTCCGCCAGGCCGCGGTCACGGACGTCGCGCTGTTCGGAGGACCACACGTCGAAGTCCACGCCGTAGGCGGCGAGCGTGCGGCGTTGCTGCTCGACCATGCGCTCGACGGCCCAGCGGCCGAAGTGCTCGAGGCGCGCGCGCTCGTCGCCGGGCACGTCGCGCGGACCGCCCGCGGCGCGGTATTCCTTGGCGAGGTCGACCAGGTACTCGCCCGGATAGCCGTTCTCCGGCAGGACGGCGCTCTCGCCGAGCTCCTGGCGGACACGCGCCTCGAATGAGCGCGCGAGCGCCTCGAACTGGGTGCCGGCGTCGTTCACGTAAAACTCGGTCGTGACCATCGCGCCTTGGGAGCGCAGCAACCGCGCGAGCGAATCGCCGACGGCGGCGGCGCGCGCGTTCACGATGACGAGCGGGCCGGTGGGGTTGGCGGAGACGAACTCGAGGCGCGTGCGCCGGCGGGGGTGGCCGGCGCTCTGCCCGTACGAGACGCCGGCGTCGAGGATCGCGTGCAGCGCGCCCGCCGTCCACGCCGGGGCCAGGAAGACGTTGAGGAATCCGGGGCCGGCCACCTCGACGCGCGCGACCTCGGGCATCGCCGGAAAATTCTTCGCGAGCGCGTCGGCGATCTGGCGCGGCGGCCGCTTGGCCGCGCGCGCCAGCGTCATCGCGACGTTCGTCGCGTAGTCGCCGTGCTCGGCCTGGCGCGGTACTTCCCACGCGCAGTCGTCGGCGGCCGGCAGCCCCGCCGCCGCCAGCGCCGTCCGCACTCCTTCCGTCAGCCGTTCGGTGACCGTCATTGAACGAGATCCGCCGCTCCCGTCGGCGGCGATGGCTTAGATCATACCCAGCGGCCCGTGACCGCCACGAAGAAAAAGCACAAGGGAATCGAGGACAAGGAGCGCGCCGAGGGTGAGCGCGGCCGCCCACGCGAAGACGCGCACGGCGCGCGCGATGTCGGCGGCCCGGGGCGGACAGCCCTCGCCCAGCCGGTAGGCGCCGCGCTTGGCGAGGGTGAGGCCGAGCGCGCCGGCCATCGCCGCCATCGTCCGGCCCGCGTTGGGGCTCGCGGTGAGCGCGCCGTCGCGCCGGAGCATCCGCAGCGCGCCCCGCGCGTCCTCGCCCGCGGCGGCGGCACCGGCGAGCAGGCCCAGCGCGGCGAGCCGCGCGGGGACGAAATTCAGCACGTCGTCGAGTCGCGCGGCGAGCTTGCCGAACCACTCGAGCGCGCCGTCGCGATAGCCGAGCATCGCGTCCGCGGTGTTGACGGCACGGTACGCGGCGGCACCCGCCAGCCCGAACAGAAGGTAGAAGCAGACGGGCGCAATCACGGCATCGGTGAGGTTCTCGGCCAGCGACTCGATGGTCGCCGACGCGACCTCGTCGGGGCCGAGCGTCGCGGTGGGACGGCTCACGAGGTGCAGGCCGACGGCCGCGCGCGCGGCGTCGAGATCGCCGGCGGCGAGCGGCCGCGCCACGGCCTGCCCGGCGCGGATGAGGCCGCGAACCGACAGCAGCAGCGAGAGCGCGGCCCCCTCGACGAGCGGACCGGCCGGCCCCAGTCGCGCCGCGAGGGCCGCGACGCCGGCGCCTGCCCCCGCCGCGACACCCATGACGGTCAACGTGACGAGCGCGCCGACGACGAAGAGACGCGGCGGGCCGCCGTGGCAGAGCCGGCGACGGCCGGCGCCGATCGCGCGGCCCATCCAGGCCACGGGATGCAGGCGGTTCGGCGGGTCGCCGAGCGTCAGGTCAAGGGTCAGGGCGACGATGAGAGCGAGTAGCGGCATCGGCCCCGCAATTATCGACAAAGCAAGGCGAATCGTGGTACTCCTTCATCCGTGCAAGCCGCTCTCAGAAGCGCCCGGTGGCCGCGGCTCCTGCTGGCCATTTACCTGGCCTGTCTCGGGCTCGTCTGCTCGTTCATTCTCTTCGAGATGCTCGACGTCGACGGCTCGGACTTCCTGCTGCCCGCGCAGACCGAAGCCGTGAAGCCGGCCGACTCGCACCACGACGATCTCAAGCGCGTCGTCCTCGCAGCACTCGCGATGAGCCTGACCCTCGGCGCCGCCCTGGTCGCCGAGGCCATGGCCCGCTCCGCGCGCGTCGAGCGCGCCGCCGCGCCGCGCCTCCGCCGTTTCGCGCCGACCCCCGCCACGCGCATGCTCCTCGCGCGCGCGACGCTGGCCGACGCGCCGTCCGCCTGACCGCTCTCGTCGCGCCCTCGAGTCGTGCGGTTTCACAAGGAGAGCTCATGGTCAGGCTCGCTCACGTGGTGACGATACTTCTCGTGACGGCGGCCCTCGCGCAGGCGCAGGCGCCCGTCACCACCCTGTCGCTCGACGACGCCGTCGCGCTGGCGCTCCGGGAGAATCCCACCGTGCGCGCCAAGCAGCACGAGTATCGCGCCTCGCAGGCGCAGGAGATCACGGCCGGGCTGCGCCCCAATCCCACCGCGTCCTACAGCGGCGATCAGCTCGGCAGCTCCTCCGTCGATCCTCAGCACTTTTGGGCACTCGAACAGCCCATCGAGCTCGGCGGCAAGCGCGGGCGTCGACTTGATGCCGCCCGAGCCGCCATCCGGGTGACCGCCGCCGAGCTGGATGACGTGCGCCGCCAGACCGTGGCTCAGGTCAAGAAGGCGTTCACCGACACCCTCGTGGCGGAGGCGACGCTGGCGCTCGCCGGCGAAAACCTCCGCACGATCGACGAGGTCGAACGCCTGCAGCGCATCCGCGCTGAAAAGGGCGACATCTCCGAGCTCGAGCTGACGCGCATCCAGGTTCAGCGCTTCGCGTTCGAGCGTGACGCCACCGACGCGCGCCAGGCCATTGCGGCCGCGCGCATCGCGCTGCGCGCGGCGGTGGGGCCGGAGGCGGTGGCGCCGGATTTCACGCTGAGCGGCGAGCTCGGCTTCCGTGACGTGCCGCTCGACGCCGTCGCGCTCCGCCGCCGCGCGCTGGACGCGCGCCCCGATCTGCGGGCGGCGGAGGCCGCGCGGGCGCGCGCCCGCGCCGACCGCGAGCTGGCGCGCGCCAACGCCTGGAGCGACGTCACGCCCCGCGTCGCCTACGAACGCATCGGAAGCGCCAGTACATACGGCGTCGGCGTGAGCGTCCCCCTGCGCATCTTCGACCGCAACCAGGGCGAGATCGCGCGTACGCGCGCGGAGATCGACCGCGCCGACGCGCTGCGGGAGGCGGCGGCCGTGCAGGTGCTCGCCGACGTCGACGCCACCCTGAGCCAGGTGGCGAACCAGCGCGAGAAGGTCCTGCTCCTGCGCGACACCTATCTGCCCAAAGCCCAGCGCGTGCGCGACACCGTGGAGTTCGCCTACCGCCGCGGCGGCGTGAGCCTGCTCGACTTCCTCGATGCGCAGCGCACGTATCGCGAGACCTCGCTCGAGCACCTGCGCGCGCTCGGCGCCTACTGGGCCGCGCTCTACCAGCTCGAGGCCGCCGTCGGCGGCCCGTGGGAGACCCGGTGAGCCGGCGCGGCGCCGTCACGCTCCTGCCGCTGCTCGCGCTGCTCGCGGCGTGCAGCCGCGGCCCCGACGATGCCGGGGCCAATGCCAAGCCCGAGCCGGTGACGCCGACCGCCGCCCCGAACGTCTCCGTCGTCGTCACGAATCCGAAATACCAGGAGCGTGCCACGACGCTCGAGACGAGCGGCAAGGCGCAGTTCAACGAGGAGGCGCTCGCGCGCGTGCACGCCCCGGTGACGGGCCGCGTGCTGGAGGTGCTCGCACGTCCCGGGGAGGTCGTGGAGGCCGGCCACCAGCTTGTGGTCATCGACAGCCCGGACCTCGGTGCCGCCAAGTCGGACTACGCGAAGGCCGTCGCCGACGTCGACCGCGCGGAGGCGGCGCTGCGCCTGAAACGTGAGCTGTTCGAGGTGAAGGCGGTGCCGGAGAAGGAAGTCCGCGAGGCCGACAACGACTATCGGAAGTCGGTGGCCGAACGCGAGCGCGCGGCCTCGCGCCTGCGCACGCTCGGCATCGGCGCCGACCAGCTGCCGTCCATCGCCTCGCGTGCGGACACCGGCACGCGCATCGTGGTCAGCGCGCAGCGTTCCGGCGTCATCGTCGAGCGCAACGTCACGCCGGGACAGGTCGTTTCGTACGGCCAGTCCGACACACCGCTGAACCTCTTCCTCATCGCCGACGTGTCGACGATGTGGGTGGTGGCCGACGTGTACGAGCCGGACGTGCCGCGCGTGCGCCGCGGCCAGCGCGTCGCCGTCACCCTGCCGTGCTGTCCCAACGACCGCTTCGAGGGCCCGATCGAGTACATCAGCGACGTCGTCGACAAGGACACGCGCACGGTGAAGGTGCGCGCGGTCGTGCCCAACCGGGGCCGCGCGCTGAAGGCCGAGATGTTCGTCAAGGTCGCCATCGCCACCGGCGTCGGCCGCGTGCTCACCCTGCCGCTGAGCGCGGTGCACCGCGAGGCCGGCCAGACCTACGTGCTGATCGAGCGCGGCAAGGACGACTACGCACGCCGGCCGGTGCAGCTCGGGGCGGAGCTGAACGGCTCCGTCGAGGTCCGCGACGGGGTGACGCCCGAGGACCGCGTGGTCGCCGCCGGGAGCATCCTGCTCAAGAAAGCCGCCCAGTGATCGCGCGCCTGGTCGCCTTCGGGCTGCATCAGCGCTTCGTCACTCTGGCCCTGGCGCTGCTGCTGACGGCGGGCGGGGTCCTGTCGTGGACGCGCCTGCCCATCGAGGCCTATCCCGACGTCGGCGACGTCACCGTGGAAGTCATCACGCTCTGGCCGGGTCACGCCGCCGAGGAGGTCGAGCGTCTCATCACGATCCAGCTCGAGAAGGAGCTGAACGGCGTCGCCAACGTCACGTTCCTGCGCTCGGCGTCGCTGTTCGGGCTGTCCAACATCCGCGTGCTCTTCGCCGACGGCACCGACAAGTACTGGGCGCGCCAGCAGGTGCAGGAGCGGATCGCGGGCGCCGAGGTCCCGACCGACGCGCGTCCGACCCTCGGCTCGCTGTCGAGCGTGATCGGCGAGGTCTACCGCTACACGCTCTGGTCGGCGACGATGCCGCTCGTCGAGCTGAAGGCCCTGCAAGATTGGGTGCTCGAGCGCGAGTTTCTCAAGGTGCCGGGTGTCTCCGACGTCATTTCCTGGGGCGGCGGCATCAAGCAGTACCAGATCACGCTGGACCCGGCGCGCCTGCGCGCCTACAACATCACCCTCAAGCAGGTCTTCGACGCCGTCGCCGCCAACAACGCCAACGCCGGCGGCTCCTACATCCCCTGGGGCCAGTACGCGCTCACCGTGCGCGGCATCGGCATGATCCAGTCCACGCGCGACATCGAGAACATCGTGGTGGCGGCGCCGCGCGGAACGCCGGTGCGCGTGCGCGACCTCGGCACGGTGGGCATCGGCCACGGCATCCGGCTCGGTGTGCTCGGCCGTGACCACGACGACGACGTGGTGGGCGGCATCGTCCGCATGCGCAAGGGCGAGAACCCCGGCGCCGTCATCGATGGGGTGAGGACGAAGCTGGAGGAGATCAAGCAGCTCCTGCCGGCCGGGGTCGAGCTGCGCCCCTACTACAACCGCGAGCGGCTCGTGAAGGCGACCGTCGGCACCGTGATGAAGAACCTGATCGAGGGCGCGGCCCTGGTCGTCCTGCTGCTCTCGCTGTTCCTCTACAACATCCGCGCGGCGATCCTCGTGGCGCTCACGATCCCGCTCTCGCTGCTCTTCGCCTTCATCTTCATGGACCTCAACGCGATCCCCGCGAACCTCCTGTCGCTCGGCGCCATCGATTTCGGGATCATCGTGGACGGCGCCGTCATCATGACCGAGAACATCGTGCGACACCTGTCCCAGCGCCGCGTCACCGGCCACCGGGTCGTGCGCGAGGTCCAGCACAGCGCGCTCGAGGTGGCGCGGCCGCTGACCTTCGCCGTGCTCATCATCATGACCGTCTACGTGCCGATCCTCACGTTCCAGCGGATCGAGGGCAAGCTCTTCCGCCCCATGGCGGTGACGATCTCGCTGGCCGTGATCGGCTCCCTCGTGCTGACGCTGACGCTGATCCCCGTGCTGGCGAGCCTGCTCTTCCGCCGGCCGCCGTCCGAGCGGGAGAGCCCGCTGCTGCGCTGGCTGCGCCGCCCGTACACGCCGGCGCTCGCCTTCTGCCTGCGCCGGCCGGCGGTGCCGATCGGCGCCGCCGCCGCGCTGCTCGTGCTGAGCCTGGTGACGTTCACGTTCCTCGGCAAGGAGTTCCTGCCCGAGCTGGACGAGGGCGACATGTGGGTGCGCGTCGCGCTGCCGCTGGGGATCTCGGTCGAAGGCGGCCGCCCCTACGTCCGCGAGATGCGGGAGCAGTTCCTCCGGTTCCCCGAGGTGCACGCGGTCGTCTCTCAGCTCGGCGCCCCGGACGACGGCACCGACCCGGAGGCGCCCGACAACGCCGAGTTCTACGTCGGCCTCAAGCCGCGCGAGGCGTGGACGACGACGAAGGATCGCGAGGAGCTGATCGAGAAGATGCGGACGGCGCTGCTCGGGGCGGTGCCGGGGATCACCACGAACTTCTCGCAGCCGATCAAGGACAACGTCGACGAGGCCATGGCCGGCGTGAAGGGCGAGCTGGCCATCAAGCTCTACGGCCCCGACCTCTCCGTGATGGACGCCAAGGCCAGGGAGATCGTGAGCCTCCTGCGTCCGATCCGCGGCGTGACCGATCTCGACTACGACCACTTCGTCGGCCTGCCGCAGCTCCAGATCGTCATCGACCGCGCGGCCACCGCCCGCTACGGCATCAACATCCAGGACGTCCAGGACGGGATCGAGGCGGCCACCAAGGGCCGCGTGGTCACCCAGGTGTTCGAGGGCGAGCGGCGCTTCGACCTCGCCGTGCGCCTGCCCCGCGGCGACGATCCACTGGCCACGCTGAAAGCGCTGAGCGTGAGCGCGCCGAGCGGCGAGCGCATCCCCATCACCCAGCTCGCGGAGTTCATCCAGACGGACGGCCTGGCCGAGATCGACCGCGAGGCCAACGCGCGCCGGCTCGCCATCAAGTGGAGCGTCCGCGAGCGCGACATGGGCGGCCTGGTGGCCGAGGCGATGCAGAAGATCAAGGCGGTGACGCTGCCCCAGGGCTACCGCATGGTGTGGTCCGGGCGCTTCGAGGACCAGCAGCGGGCGCTGGCGCGGCTCTACGTGATCGTGCCGCTCGTGATCTTCATCATCTTCATCCTGCTCTTCGGCGCCTTCCAGTCGGTGCGCGACGCGCTGCTCATCATGCTGAACCTGCCGTTCGCGCTGATCGGCGGCACGCTGGCGCTGTTCGCGTGGGGAACGCACTTCAACATCTCGGGGGCCGTCGGCTACATCGCGGTCTTCGGCGTCAGCGTGCTGAACGGCGTCGTCCTGGTCTCGTCGATCCGCCAGGCGCGCGACGAGGGACTCTCACCACGCGAGGCGATCCTGCGCGGCTGCCAGATCCGCTTCCGGCCGATCGTCGTGGCGGGCATCGTGGCCGTGATCGGCTTCCTGCCCGCCGCGCTCTCGCACGGGATCGGCGCCGAGATCCAGCGGCCGCTCGCGCGCGTCGTGATCGGCGGCCTGATCTCCTCCACGCTGCTGACGCTGCTGGTGCTGCCGGCCGTCTACGCGTGGCTCGGCGGCGCCCACGTCACGGCGCCCGCGGAGGCCGACGCGTGAGGCCGCGCGCCCTCGTTGCGCTGCTGCTCGTCCTGGTTGTGGCCGGCCTGACGCCGCTCGCGAAGGCGAGCCCGCCCGACCCGACGTGGGTCGCGGGCTTCTGGGACAACGGCGACTACGACGACATCGTGCTGCTCATCTGCGCCACGGCCGCCGACCTGCCGGCGCCGCCGGCCCCGCCGGGCGCCACCGGCGAGATCCTCGCGACGATCGAGCCCGCCGACCCCGCCAAGCCGCCGCTCGCCGTCCGCGCCTCCGCCCCCTCCCGCGCGCCGCCGCGCGCCTGATCGCCACCCCTCGCTGAATCGCCGCCGGCCACGCCGACGGCTTCCGAGACCCGAGCCCGGGCCCCCCGCGCGTCACGCGCGGCGGCCTGAGGAAGGCGGATGTCATGATCGCGCGGCTCGTCGCATTCGCGCTGCACCAGCGGTTCGTCACCCTCGCGCTGGCCCTGCTTCTCACGGCCGGCGGCATCGTCTCGTTCCATCGCCTGCCCATCGAGGCCTATCCCGACGTCGCCGACGTCGAGGTCGACGTCATCACGCTCTGGCCGGGCCACGCCGCCGAAGAGGTCGAGCGCTACATCACCATCCAGCTCGAGAAGGAGCTGAACGGCATCGCGAACGTCACCTTCCTGCGCTCGTTCTCGAACTTCGGACTCTCCAACATCCGCATTCTCTTCGCGGACGGCACCGACAACTACTGGTCACGGCAGCAGGTGCTCGAGCGGATCACGCAGGCCGACATCCCCGCCGACGCCAAGCCGCAGCTGGGCCCCCTGGCCTCGCCGATCGGCGAGGTCTACCGCTACACGCTCGAGTCGAAGACGATGCCGCTCGTCGATCTCAAGGCCTA
>Ga0137418_10001931_pt1 | contig 19004 bp, 16 predicted proteins | sample CZODoug3_1_2_16f_FD_122242 | JGI IMG/M metagenome (GOLD analysis project Ga0137418, IMG submission 122242) | Vadose zone soil fungal communities from Angelo Coast Range Reserve, California, USA - CZODoug3_1_2_16fungal (Hybrid Assembly) | ecosystem: Environmental > Terrestrial > Soil > Vadose... | reverse complement strand
AACGAAGTCGGGATAAACGTCAATGGTGGTCACGTTATCCGGCGGGTCCGAGCGGGCTACCGGCGTGACAACGTGGGAAATTAGTAGGCCGTCAGCCCGCAGATTTAATCTCTAATCATTACCGCCGAGCGTCGCGTATGGGCTTATCAAAGGAGAAAAGTATGAGGCAGATTCACGGTCTAGGCTGGCTCCCGGATGTCCCCAGCCATCTCGATTACACAGAAACTCATCCAGACGTTGCGCCACTGCTCAGCAAAACGAGGCTCGCATCGAGGGTGGCAGCCCTCAAGAAAGGCTCACGTGCTGAGGCAGAGCCGGCCGCGGTACCGCCTAAGGTCGATCTCCGCGCATCATTTTCGCCGGTTGAAGATCAGGGGGCGCTCGGCTCTTGCACAGCTCAGGCCGCAGCTGGGCTGCTCGAATACTTCGAGCGTCACGCAAGCGGCAAATGGACCGATGCCTCGCGCCTGTTCCTCTACAAGGTAGAGCGTGACCTGCTGGGTTGGACTGGCGATACCGGGGCGTTTCTGCGCACGGCGATGGAAGCTCTTGTCATGTTCGGCGCTCCCCCCGAACGATATTGGCCGTACGACATCGCGAAATTTGATGTCGAGCCCTCGGCTTTCTGCTATGCGGCAGGAAGCAACTATAAGACAGTCAAATACTTTCGGCTCAGCCCGCCGGGGACCACTCCGGCACAGACTCTTCAAAACATAAAACCCTATCTCGCAGCCGGCTTTCCGAGTATGTTCGGCTTTCCGGTCTATCCCGAATACGACAATCCAACTCCGGGCGGACTGATTGGCTATCCAGGGCCCAGCGAGAAACCTAGAGGCGGCCACGCGAATGTTGCGGCGGGTTACGATGACACGCTGAACATCGGCAACGATGTTGGTGCGCTCCTGGTACGCAACTCATGGGGGACGGGCTGGGGGCTGGGCGGTTACGGGTGGCTCTCTTACCAATACGTTCTGCGTGGGCTGGCCACGGATTGGTGGAGCCTGATCTCCGCCGAATGGGTTGATACGAACGTTTTTGCCTAAGCGTAGGCCGTCTCGGCGGCCAGCCTCGTGACGAAGCCCCCGGCTTTGCCGGGGGATACTTACTGGAATGGTCCGGCCGTGCTCCTGCCCCATTGGCGAGTGATGCTGGGATGGAACGAGTGTCAAACGGAGCAGCGCCATGTCCAACAAATCAATCGCGACCTCTTGCGACGCACGGCCAGACCATACATCGGGGTCATAAAGAGCCGTACTCGACCGCATCGCCTCATGACCGGTGTACCTTCGACTGCGGAAGATCCAGCGAGGCCGGGACGAGGCTCCGAGGCCGCACCACAGTGCCGATCATTGCAGGGTTGGGCCCAAAGCAACACTTGCCTCCGCCGCCCTGAATCAGCCCTGATCGTCGCCGAGCGCAATAAGCGGCTCAAGCCCCTGAACGGCGAGACGATCGCGAACCGAAGATCTTAGATCTGGTTGGACGAGACTGTCCGTTTTTTGGTGTCCGGGCCCAACCCGGGTTGTGACTGCGGTATGGAGAGAATATCGAGCAAAGATCGGTGCATTTGTCGTAATCCACCCATTAACCGACAAGCTCTTGAGGGCGTGATTGAATGGGTGATGACGTCGTCGAATTTCCGAGAGGCCGCGCCAAGGTGTTCACGGAGGACGAGGCACTCGCCGATTTACGTCCCGAAAGGCGACATTTGGCGGCCCTTGCGCGGAAGGGATTTCTTAGATTGCTGGCTCGGGTCTTGCCGAAGAGGCAACCGCCCGCCCCCCCACCGGTCGGGCAGCGCTCCGGCAACGAACTGTCTTCCGTGCCAGGGCATAGCCCGAATGCCAGCGAAGCAGGCGCCGCAAGATCGGTGAGTTCTGTCGTCATTCCTTGATCGCGACGAGATCGCCCGCAGCGATGAGCCGACGAAGTGCTGCGATGTCGTTAGCAATCACCTCAATGAGTGTCAGCAGAGCGTTCCGGTTATCCTGCATCGCCGTGCGGCGCGCCCACCCGAGCCGCCGAATGAGCGCCGGTAAATGTTCCGGGTCGTGCTTACCAGCCTCCACCGCCTCACGGAAATCTGGCTGGCTCACTACCCAGCGCTCCACGGTCCTTGGGCTCACATCGAAAAAACTCGCCAAATCCACGCCGGTTGCGCCGAGCGCGACCAGCTTGCGCGCCTGCGCGGAGTATTCAGACCTGTATGCGGTGGGCTGGCCAGGTCCTCGGGGAGGGGGCAATTTCGTGTCCTTCATTGGCGTAAAATCCGTTTAGGTGTGACAGATGGTGCTAATTCTAATGCGGCTCGGCGCCGCCTGTCACGACAACCTCGCGCTCTCGCCTCCGCGCGCTCCACGAGCGATCGTGCTTCCCGCCAACTAAAGGCTACGGGGCGCTGAACCGGGCCGCGGTGCGACCACTTTCTGGTTATCGGCGCTCCGGGAGTTGATGGCGGCGGGCGAGGACGATGCGCCGATGCCGTACTACGTAGGGGATGCGAAGCGTTGGGGAATACGCGACGGCGGAACAGATTCGCCAGATCCTCATGCAGGTGCAGGACCATCAAATCGATTTAGCCACTGCCCTACGGAATAGAAGCTCCAGACGTTGGCAGTGGTCCCGAAAGGCGGACCCTGCACAAGCGCGCCTAACGCTGCTGCTCTAGAATTTCAGGATCGTCCGCGCGCCGATGACCGTAGCATTCGGGATCGGCGAGATGCCCGGGGCGAGCGGATTGGGTACGTGACCGCCGGGGTGGATGATATATTGGAGATCCGGCTGCAGCGACCAGTCCTGCGCTAATTGCACTTGATAGGTCAGCTCGATCGCCGCCTCATAGTCGCGGATCGGCATCGGCGTGCCGGTGAGCGTCACCAGGTCGCGATCGCTCGCGGCCGCCTGCGGCGAAATGCGGCCGAATGCGAAGCCGATACCCACGGTATCGTCCGGCCGAGACGCGATGGGGCCCTTGAAGGTGAGACCGGTGTCGAAATAGAGATTGATCAGATTGCGATCGCTCGGTGCCGCCGATGCGCGCAGGAAAAGATTCAAGCCGTTATCGCTGCCGTCTGTCCGCCACAGCGCCTGGTCAATCACCCCGTAGACGGCGAAGTTGCCGGCATGCCGCAGCGGATTGGCGCTTGATGCGGCAAGCAGGCCGCCCTGCGCGTTAAAGCGCTGATCGGCGAATGAACCGGTGTGGACCCAGGCGCCGAGCTTCACTGTGCCGGGCAGACCCGAAGCCGTCGATCGCTCGGCCCAAGATTGCTGGACCGATGTCCGCACGCGAGAGCCTTCCTGGTGAGGATTTTCCTGTGAGGCTCCCGGCTGGTCCTGATTGTAGGTATAGGCCAGCTCGGCCATCAGAACCGGAGGATCGTTCACCCGGAAAGCGAGCCCGAATGGATCTCGAGCTACCGGATTGTCAAGACCGGGACCGGTCGGATCGCCGTTGAAGATCGCCGCCATGACGGTGAGCTGACCGCTCGGCGCGAATTTCAGCCGAGCCCCCGGAGTGGCTTCCGGATAAGCCGGACCGCCGCTCGGAAGATCCTGCGCCGGGAGTGCCGGCCAGCCGAAGGTTGAGTTGACGAACAGATTGGCATTTTGGCTGACCAGGAACTCCTGCGCCGCGGTGATCTGACCGAGGCGCAAATTCGTATTGCTGCCAAGTTTCTGCTCGATCCAAAGATTGAACAGGCGGGAGGAGGCCGGCGCCTCGATGCCGCTCACCACCATCAGATTTTCGAGGTTGTTGGCGCTCAGGCCGGATCCGTGGATCTGATGAATGCTGGCGTGAAACGCCGCGCCGGACCAGCCCACAAGCTTTTCAAAATCGGCATCGACGACGGTCCCGAAACGTCCCGAGTAGCCTATTCCCTGCTTCGCGCCGCCCGATAGGTTTCCGAGTGCGTCACCATAATACGTGAAGGTGAACTGCAGGCCCGCCTGCTCCAGCCGCGAGCGAAAGCCCCCCGGGTCGGTGATCTGCTTCCAGGCGTCGAAGAACGAAGGCTGCGCCTGCTTCGACGCGGAACCTTCCCCGTTCGGGCCGTCGCTCGCCCAAGTGGCCGGACCTCCAACGAGCGCGCATGCGGAAAATGTGACGATCCGCCAAGCTACCCCATCACGGTACACGCCACCCCATCCGCGCATGTCACTGCTTCCGGCTAGCAGCAAATTTGTTAGTAAAGTTAGAGGGCTTCGAGTCGCCGTGCAACGAAACACGCCATGGCGTGTGTCAAATTTCAGAGAACTCCCACGCACCAGACGCGCGGTGTCAATTTTGGTGATGTGGCTATGTGCCTCGGGTGTCGGAAGGGGCGAAACCGCGTTTGCGCACATTCATCGCCCCGGCAACATGGAAAGCAGAACCGTGTCGCGCCGCCAGAAGTGATGATAGAGCGCGGCAGTTGCGTGGAGGCCCGCGAGCCACATCAGCGCATCGCCGAGCCAACCGTGGATGTCGCCCAGCGCAAGGCCGAGCTGCGGCGATTGCGCAAGCCAGGGCTGAATGTTACCCACGGCAAGCAGCGTGAGAGGGTGGCCTTCGAGCCACGCGCCGACAACGGCTGTGACCGGCACCAGGACGAGCAGCGCATAAAGAGCCCATTGCCCGAGCTTGGCGCCGACCTCCATCCAGGCGGGCATTTCCGGGCTCTTGGGCGAGGGAAAGATTGTCCGCCAACACAGGCGCACAAGTGTCAGCGCAAACACGCTCATGCCAAGCAACTCGTGCGACCCGCGGCTGAAATCATTAAGGGCCGAATAGACGCGCGTCTCCGGGCCACCGACGCTCACGATGTAAGCGACAACCACGAGCAGCGCGGTGAGCCAGTGAAAGAGCCGCGCGGTAGCGCTGTAGCGCTCCACAGCAGTGAATGGATGACGGGCGTGCATTCTAGCCTCCTATGCCGGTCTCGGCATGATCATCGCGAATCGGTCCGGCGCCTGTTGTCGCTCCCCGGGGCGGAGCGTCAATTGCGCGGCCGCTGAGAAAGCGCGCGCTCGCATAAGCAACGTCGCGATCAGCCCTGCGATGCCCGATGCGGCCAAGATCATGGCGACGATAATGAATTGATAGATGCCTGCGTAGATCGGACTGGCGCCCGACACCATCATGCCGGCCATTACGCCAGGTATCCAGACCAAGCCGAGCGACTTCAGCATATCGAGACGAGGGAGGAGGCTGGCATAAACCGCACCCTGCACATAAGGCGCAACTGTCACGCCGGGGTCGGCACCGAGCGCCAAGCCCGCCTCGATCTGGCCCACGTGTGCAGTGACGTCGGCCCTGAAGCGCTCTATGGATTGCGCGCAGGCATTCATTGCGTTGGCGATGATCATGCTGCCCACAGGAACCAGCACCGCAATGTCGGCGGTGAGCGTTCCAGTGGCCAACATCCCGGCAATCACGACGCCTGACCCAGCGGCGATCGCATAGAAGGAGAGCAGCAGCGAACCCTTTATGTCCTGGGCGCGGCGCGAAGCGGTCACGGCAGCGGCAAAAGTCATGGCCAGCAGGATGAGCATGCCCACCAGCAGATTTCCGTGAAGCAACACGGCCAGGACCATGCCCACAAACACCATCTGCACGAGACCCCGCACCATCGATATCGCGGTCTCGCGCTCGACGTGCACCGCAAACCGGCGGCACAGGAGTACTACAGCCGCGCAGAGCACGATGGCGCCAGCCGCCTGGGCCATTCCCATGACGATGTCGCTGTTCAGGTTGTTCAGTAACTCAGCGATCACGTAGCATCTCCTTCGTGGGGCCGATGGTGACCAGCTTGCCGGCTTCCAGGATCATTGTGCGGTCGGCGATACGATGAGCCTGGACCGTATTATGAGTAACGATCACGCAGGTCATCCGCCGCTCGCGAACGATGCTCAGCACAAGATCCTCGATCCCTCGCGCCGAAACGTCATCGAGCGCCGAGGTCGGCTCGTCGAGCAAGAGTGCCTCAGGAGCGTTCGCCAGCGTGCGGGCCAGCGACACACGTTGGGCCTCGCCTCCCGAGAGGTTGCTCACATCTCGTTCCTGGTACCCGAACAAGCCGACCCGGTCGAGTAACGAAGCAATTTGCTCCGGGCGGAGCCGCGCACCGCGCTGCCGCGGCCCGAACGCTACGTTCGCGGCAACCGTCCCCGTAAAGAGATAGGCCATCTGCATGACCATGCCGACGCGACGCCGCAACTCTCGCGGCGCCAATTCACGGTAGTCCTGACCGTTGAGGCACACGGTGCCGCCGGTTGGCTCATCGAGACGGTTCAGTAGCCGCAGGAAAGACGACTTGCCCGCCCCACTTGGACCGACGACCGCCAGTACCTCGCCAGGCTGCACATGCACGCTGATGTCGCTTACCAGAACCCTACCGACGAGGGAGCGCGAGAGATGCTTCGTCTCTAGCGCAATCGCCTGAGGCTCCAAACCTGCAGACGGGCGCAAAGTTGCTTCGGTTTCTTCCGGTTCACCGATGAGTCTGGTAGACCTTGTGACAGTTGCTGCAGACATGTTTTTGCTTCTTTGTCGATCGTGCCTTTTTCGTTGGGAGAGGGAATGCTCGGTCGACACGATTTCGGTTGCTTTAGGCTGCGAGCCGATCAGGCGGGGCCATGAATTCCGGACCCACGGCATCGCTAGCCGGCAAAGAGTTCGATCAGCATTAGCTTGCGTGTGAACTCAGATTTTCGATGCTAAAATCTCGATCGGGATTTGGGTACGATTGATGTCCCAGCGATTCTGATTGGTATACGTTGCTGTGGTCGAGCGACTCGGTGTGGACACTCTTTGCGACCGCCGAGGTCGCAACGAGAGAGGCGAGTGCCAATGTGGTGATGATAGTCTTCATGGAAGTCTCCTTCGTGAGCGATGTCAGATCATTTGTCGTGACATTCGGAAGATAATCAGATGGAGTGCCAGCACCATTAAATTGCCGTTCAGAAAACTAAATTCGATTTTATGTGAGAAGGTTTGGCGAGCGGCTGGAGGCGCAGATTGGAGATCCTCGGCCGCGAGGTGCCGTTGACGTAGCCTTCCGCGCGGGGCGAGCTAGAAACTAATGAGCTAACGAGTTGATCAACACCTTAATTGCTTTGACCGATTTTTCGCACCGCGTCTCGAACTCAACTTCTTTGGCCATGAACTCGAGACCCGTTGCCTGCTCAGCTGATCAGCCGACGGCAGGAGCTTCGCGGCCGACCGGCTCGGAACTGGGAGGAACGGGAGGTGAGCCAAACGCGGGGTGGCGCGTCAGTCGGTCAAATGCGAGATAGACCACGGGTGTGGTGAAAAGGGTCAGCACCTGCGAGATCACGAGGCCGCCGACAATTGCGACACCCAAGGGTACTCGCAATTCGGACCCAGGCCCGGTGCCGAACGCCAGGGGTAAGGCCCCGAACAAAGCCGCAAGCGTGGTCATCATGATCGGTCGGAAGCGGAGCAGGCACGCCTGCTTGATCGCTTCGGACGGCGCGAGACCCTGTCCCCGCTCCTGCTCGATCGCGAAATCGACGATCATGATGCCGTTCTTCTTCACGATTCCAATAAGCAGGATGATGCCGATGATGCTTATGACGGAGAGATCCTGACCGAAGAGCAAAATAGACAGCAATGCGCCGAGGCCCGCGGACGGCAATGTCGAAATGATTGTCAACGGGTGGACGAAACTCTCGTAGAGGACGCCCAAGACGATGTACACTGCGATCACCGCGGCCAGTATTAACCAAGGCTGGCTGCGAACGGAGTCTTGGAAGGCCTGAGCGGTTCCTTGGAACGTCGCAATAACACTCGACGGCATGCCGGCGGTCAGCGCGGCCGCATCTATTGCGCTCACCGCATCGCTCAGCGCAGCTCCAGGTGCGAGATTGAAAGACAAGGTGGTTGCGGGTAATGAGCCCTGATGGTTGATGACAACCGGCGCAACACCCGGCTTTACAGACGCGAGAATGCTGAGTGGAACGAGCTTCTGTGTTGTGCTCGACCGGACGTAGAGACCCTGCAGCGCCCTGGTGTCGAGCTGGAAACGCGGATCAAGCTCCTCAATCACATGGTATTGACTCACCTGTGTGAAGAGGGTTGCGACCTGGCGCTGGCCGAAGGCATCGTAGATGGTGTCATCGATCGCCTGGACGCTGACACCAAGTCGCGAGGCGCTCGGGCGGTCGATCACCAGCGTGGCGCTGGTCGCTTGGGGCTGGGCGTCTGAACTGACGTCTTGCAGGATCGGCATTGCGGACAAGGCCGCTTTCATTTTGGCGACCCACTGGGCGAGTTCGGCCGTATCGCCGTCCTGCAAGGTGTATTGGTACTGCGCCGCCCCCGAGCGGCCGCCGATCTGGATGTCCTGACGGATTTGTAATGCCAGGGTGAGGCCCTCGATCGCGCCGGCGGCCGTTTTGACGCGGGCCATCACCTGCGCTGCTGTACTTTTCCGGGACCCAAATGGTTTCAGGTTGATTTGCACCTGACCGACACTTGCGGACGGACTCGGGTTGATCCAATACGCGACGTTGTCGACATCCGGCTCTGCCGCAATAATTGCGCCCAGCTTCTGCATCAACACGGACATACCGTCGAACGAAATGTCTGTTTCGGCCTGAGCTTGGCCTTGGATGACGCCAGTGTCCTGCTGAGGCAGGAAGCCCTTCGGGGCCACCGTGTAGAGCCACAGCGTCAAGCCCAGGGTAGTCGCTGTAATGAGAAGCGTCAGCCACTGGTGGCCGAGCACGATGTCCAACGCAACGCCATAAGCCTTCGTGGCGCCTGCGAACATGCGCTCTGACCAGCGGAAGAGCGGACCGTGAGTCTGCTGGCTGTCATGTCGGATCAGCCAAGCGCACATCATCGGCGTGACGGTGAGGGAAATGATGCCGGAGATCACGATCGCGATGCTTACAGTGACGGCAAATTCGCGGAACAGGCGCCCGACGATGCCCCCCATCAGCAGGATGGGGATGAAAACCGCTATCAGCGAAATCGTCATCGAGATGACAGTGAAGGTCACCTCGCGGGCGCCATCTATGGCTGCCTGAAATACGGACTTACCACTTTCCAGATGGCGGGTGACGTTCTCAATGACGACGATGGCGTCGTCGACGACAAAGCCTACCGCTATCGTCAGCCCCATCAAAGACAAGTTGTCGAGGCTATACCCGAGCACGTACATGACGCAAAAGGTTCCCAGCAGCGAGAGCGGAATCGTTATGCTTGGAATCAGCGTCGCCCAAATATTCCGCAGGAACGCGAAGATGACCGCTACGACCAGCGCGATGGTGAGAAGCATCGTGAATTGAACATCGGCGACCGAGCTCTGAATGAGCTGGGTCCGGTCCCCGACCACGGTTAACTTCGCCAGAGGGGGCAGCGACGCCTGTAGCGCTGGTACAAGGTCCTTGATGCTTTGAGTGGTGCTCAGGACATTGAAGCCTGCCTGTTTATGAACGTCGATCATGACCGAGGGTTGGTTTTGCAGCCAAGCCGCTTGGTGTGTGTCCTCTGGACCGGATACCACGGTACCAATATCTTGTAGGTAGATCGGCGCGCCATTGCGATAAGCCACGACCATGGATTTGTAGGCCTGGACGTCTATAATCTGGTCCGTCGCGTCAAGAACCACGGTCCGGTAGGCGTTGCTGAGCGATCCCTTCGGTGCGTTGACACTTTGCAGACCAATCAGCGATCTGACGTCCTCCAGCGTAATGCCCCGCTGCGTTAGCCGATTAGGATCTAGCCGAATTCGCACGGAAGGACGCTGCGGTCCGTGAAAGTCGACCAGCCCAACGCCCGACATCTGAGAGAGCTGCCGCGCGATCACGTCCTCGGCGTAGTGGTCGAGTTCGGTGAGTGGCAGGACATCCGACGTAAGCGCAAGAGTCAGTATAGTGGCTTCCGCCGGATTGGTTTTGTGATAGGTGGGAGGCAACATCGCTTTGGGCAGCGATCCAGAGGCAGCCGCAATCGCCGCCTCGACATCTTGGGCGGCGCTGGTGATGTCCCGGCTGAGGTCGAATTGCATGGTGATCGACGTGCGGCCCGACGAACTGCTCGACGTCATCTGGGTTACGCCCGAAACGATGGACAAAGACGTTTCGAGCGGAGTTGCGACGGTGGTGGCCATCGTTTCCGCGCTGGCGCCGGGCAAGCTGGCCGAGATCTGGATGGTCGGGAAATCCACCTGCGGCAACGAAGCGACAGGCAACGCCATGTACGCGATGGCACCTAGCAAAATAATCCCCACCGCGAGCAGGCTGGTTCCGACACGGCGACGGATGAAAACTTCTGAAATGCTCATTGTGGCACCGCCGCGCTTGCAAGACTGAAGGCAGCGGCTTGTTTCGCATTCACCTTTGTCCCTTCAGCGAGCCGCGACTGGCCGGAGACTACGACGTCATCACCGGGCGTGACCCCGGATAGGATCGCCGTGACGTCGCCTACGGTTGGCCCCACCTTTACGAACACTGTGCTGACGGTGCTGTCGGGCTTAAGAGTGAATAAGTAGGATCCCTTTTGACCATTCTGAACTGCGGCGGAGGGAACCACAGATGCATTGCGGTCGGTGCCGACCATGACACGCGCTATGACCAACTCACCCGGCCAGAGCGATTCGTCGGCGTTGTCGAACACCGCCTTCAATTTGATCATTCCCGTGGTCGGATCAATTTGATTGTCGATCGCCGCGAGCTTGCCTGTGGTGAGCAGGCTTGCTCCGTCACGAGTTTCAACACTAACGGAGAGATCTCCATTCGCTTGGCCCCGCGTCAGATCGGGCAAATCGTCCTGAGACAACGAGAATTGAACCGCAATAGGGCGCACTTGGGTCACCGTTATGATTCCGACGGTGTCGTTGGCGTGGACGAGAGCTCCCTGACTGACCTGGCGTAATCCCACCCGACCGTCGAAGGGCGCGACGATCGTCGTGAAAGCGACGTTGAGCTTAGCCGTGTCGACAGCCGCTTGGTCGGCAGCGAGTGACGCCTGCGTCGCGGCAGTTGCCACCTTCGCCAAGTCGGCTGCCTGAACAGCGCCCGCGCCCGTAGCGGCGAGACGGCCGGTGCGCGCCTCTTCTCTCTGGGCGGAGGAGAGCTGCACATTATCCCGCTGGAGTAGGGCTTCGGCTTGGGCAAGCTGAGCTTGATAAGGCCGCGGATCTATTTCTGCGAGAACATCCCCGGCTTTGACCTCCTGGCCGTCGCTGAAAGCAATGCGCTGCAGGTAGCCATCGACGCGCGCCTTCACATCGACGGTGTTAAGGGGCATCACCGTACCAAGTCCGGTGCGCTCGATTTGTAGATCCCGAGTCATCACCTTCTGGGTGGTCACGGGAATGGGTGCAGGGGCTATCGCGACAGGTTGTCCTGGCGAAGCTTTGGGTTTCAACACCATTCCGACGGAGGCGAAGAGAAATGCCCCTCCAGCGGCTAGCAGCAGCAGCTTGCGAGCTGTCACACGCGTAACCGCAGGCGATCCTTGTGCGCTCACTTTTCTCTCCTCCAAGTATCATTACGCGTGCAAGTCAGTGGGCTCGGCATCGCCCATTGATTCGCCGGGCCAAGCCCGGCCATTCCGTGGTGAGGGTTGAATCCCAGCGCCGTCAATCCCAGCGCAAGCTGCAGGAATCTGAGGTCTTTAATCCGCGTAGATGATCTTGGTGCGTGCTTGCATATTGAAGATACGCGGATAGCCTGCCGGCACCATTAAATTGCGATTCAGAAAACTAAATTCGATTTTATGTGAGCGGGTTGGGCGGGCGGCGGGAACCTCGATTGGGGCTCGCGAGGACGCAAGGCTCGGCACCCCCGGGCACCGGCTGATTTATGGTGGGCAGTTCTGTTGTTCAGCGCTCTCGCCTCCGCGTTTAATGCTGTTGCAGGCAGACAATCTCCGCCGTGCAACCCGGATTGCCGCCAATGGTAAACCGGAAGCCATGCAGGTTGACGATCGCAGCCACCAAGCTCAAGCCTAGGCCCAGCCCCTCGGTCCGCCGGCTCTTGTCTGAGCGATAGAAGCGTTTGGTCACCGCTCCACGCTCCATCTCGGGGATGCCGGGACCGGTGTCGCTCACCCGGATTACGGTCTCGCCCTGACGGCGCAGCAAGGCAAGCTCCACGCGTCCGCCCTCGGGGGTGAATTTCACGGCGTTGTCGACCAGATTGGCGACGGCCTCGAACAGAAGATCGCGGTCGCCATGCACGGTCGCCTCATCGGCGGCTTCGACCGTAAGCGCGACATGCTTGTCCTCGGCAATCGGCTCGTAGAGATCGCCCACCTCGCGCAGCACCGGGGCGAGCCCGACCTCGCTGAACCGCTCGAGCCGACGGCTGTGCTCGATCTCGGCAATACGCAACAGGGCCGTGATGATGGCTAGAGATTGGTCGAGACCGGCGATCGCCTGATCGACGGCCGCCCGCAATTCCCCCAACGTTGCAGCGTGCTCGCGCCCGCGCTCGAGGCGCACCCGCACGCGGGTGAGCGGCGTGCGCAGGTCATGCGCGATGTCGTCGCCGACACCTGCAATCTCATGGATGAGCGTTTCAATTTCGCCCAGCATGCCGTTGACGCTGACGGCGAGTTGATCGAACGGGTCATCGCTCCCGCGGGTCGGCAGGCGCTCGCGCAAATCGCCTGCCACGATGCGTTGGATTCTTCGGTTGACATCCGAGAGCCGGCCAAGAGCCCGCAAGCTCAACATCATGCCGATGGCGACCGCGACCGCGAACGCCGGCAACAGGCCGAGCCCAAGGGCCCGCCAGACGATTTCCGCGATCTCCGCGATCTCATCGATGTTGCGCCCGATCACGAGGATTTCGCCGCTTGGCAGCGGATGCATTGCGAGCCGCACCTTCTGCCTCTCACGCTCGCCGCCGTCGATGCGAGCGACCACGACGCCGGTCGGGACATCGGGGGCAAGGCCGCCCGGCAGGCTTTCGATGTTGCCGGCGATACGATGACCGTCGGCACCGAACAGGCCCGCGACCTTGACGTGACGGGGATCCTTGCGCAATCGATCGTCGATCTCTGCCAGCCGCTGCTCCGGTGTATTGGCTGCGAAGACGCTCAGCTCGTTGGCGAGAAAAACGTCGCCCGCGGACAGCATGTAGGCGGCCGTCTGCCAATAGACAAAGCCGAACAACACGAAGGTGTACAGGACGAACGCGCTGGCGATGGCGAGCGTCCAGCGGAATGTGGTCGTGCGGATGAAATCAGGCAGGCGCACGGAGGATGAAACCCACGCCGCGGACATTATGAATCATTGGCGCCTCGCGCGGCTCGTCCACTTTGCGCCGCAGCCGCCCCATATGAACGTCAACGAGGTTGGTTTGGGGAACGAAGTTGTAGTGCCACACCTCCTCCAGCAGCATCGCGCGCGTCAGCATCTGCTCCTTGCGACGCATCATGTATTCGAGCAGGCGGAATTCGCGCGGCAGCAGATCGATCGCGCGGTCCCCGCGCTTGGCGGTGCGCTCGATGAGATCGAGCTCGAGCGGTCCCACCCGCAGCACCGTATCGCGGCTTTCCGCCGGCCGGCGCAACAGCGCCTCGATCCGGGCGATGAGCTCGACCGTCGCGAACGGTTTCGTCAGATAGTCGTCGCCTCCCGCGCGCAGTCCGCGCACCCGATCGTCCACCGCACCGAGCGCGCTCAAGACCAGGACCGGGGTGCGCATGCCCTCGTGCCGCAAGGCCTCAATGATGGTGAGACCGTCCATTCCCGGCAGCAGGCGATCGACGATCATGGCTTCTGCTCGGCCCGAGCGCGCCATGTCCAGCCCTTCGATGCCGTTTGCAGCCCAGTCAACCTCAAAACCGTGCTCGCCGAGTTCTGCCCTGATCTCGTCGGCCGTCTCCTTGTCGTCCTCGATCAGGAGCAATCTAGCCTTCATCGCCTCATTCCCACGCGCCATGGCGCCACAAACAGTTTCGTCCCCGGTTGTCTCCGAGGCTGCCACGTCGGGTCCAGAATCTATCCCGGAATTATCACGCCATCCATTCTGCACTGGCGACATAGGATTTTCCAACAGTTGATCACATTGGGAAGGCGGACGCACGGCTCGTGTGGGCGCCGGATGAAGGCGGTGCGCACGTCGTCCGCTCGGGACCGCGTTTGTCACAGACTGGCGCACCCGCTCGCGCGCTCTTCAAGTTTTTATCGGCAACTCGGCGAGACGGCGCGCCACGAAGATGCGCCGCTCGCGGTTGCAACCCAAATAACGGATTTCTGCATCAGGATTCCGTTCCAAGTTAGTGCCAATGTCATCGGACGTGCATCAATCCGCGGGACTGTGGATATTCGCTGGGCGGAGGGCGCCGCCCAGCGAATAGACGCGCCAGGAGGTTAACCCCTGCTGCCGTCCTGGAAATCTTGACTAAAACCGTGCGCCGGAGTCGGCATGTCCGGCGTATAGGGCCCGCCTTCGGTAGCACCATAGGGGGCGACGGACCCGCGTGCCGCGTTCTGGACGCTGTGCCAAGAGGCCGCTTGCGCGAGCATCGGGGTAGCGGCGGCAATCGACAAGGTGAGTACTGTGATTAGCGTCTTCATGTTAAGTCTCCTATTTGGTCCTTTTGAAGCAGCCGGTCGGCTACACAACTGAAGATAAAACGATCGGCTATTGGCACCATTAAATTGTCGTTCAGAAAACTAAATTCGAATTTACGCGAGCAAGTTGGGCGGGCGCCTGCGGTCTTCGCGCTGCTCTATGGGATGGCTCAGGCTCCGGTCGTTCGAAGAAACCGAATTAGGGTTCGGCGACCGTGGGCATACGACCTTCGCGGTGAGATCCGTACGGACGCGCACTTTGCGGAATATGTGCCCATCATCGCGCTGATGGTCGCCATGCTTGAAATGTCCGGCTCGCCGGCCATTGAAGTACATATCCTGATGGGCACGCTCCTCGTGGTACGGCTGCTCCACCCGTTCGGCATGTATGCCGGGCCGCAGACGTGGCGGTTTCGCATTTGCCGGATCGGGGGCATGGTGGTCACACTCGTTCTGTTGACCACCTGCGCCCTGCTGATTCTTTGGCGCCTGTTGCCGAACCTGACGCAACAATGATATTTTGGACCCTAAGCCATTACAATTACAGCAACTTAGCTTCATCCCTCACTTTATTTTGACACTGTAAAGATTTCGCTTGACGCCCCCTCCTTTCAGCTCTAAACGCATCTTTACGATGTAAAGATTAGCCCATGAGGCAGCCATGACGATTTTCCTGATCCTTGCCCCCTACGGCGCCTTTGCTTCCCTGATGCTGGTGACCTCGGCCGCCATGAGCCTGTTCGCCGCCGCCGCGATCTGCGTCGCCGTAATCGCGTTCGACGTTGCGCGTGGCCGCTCGATCAAAATCCTCGGCGCGGGCTCCGTCATCGTGTTCACCGCGGTCGGCGGGTACGTCGCGCTGATCGAACCTGCCCTGAGCACCTCAGCCGTAAAATTCTCGGTCGATGTCGGCATTTTCCTGATCTCGCTGCTGTCGATCGTGGTCCGCCACCCCTTCGTACTGCAATATGCGCTGGAGGCGGTCGACGCGGAGACCGCACGGCAGCCCGGTTTCCTGCGCGCGACCTACATCATCACCTGGGCCTGGACTGCCGCCGCGCTCTTGATGATGGTCGGCAACATCGCGATGATCTATGTGCCGAACCTGCCGCTGTGGTCTGGACTTCTGATTGCGTTTGCCGCCCGCAACAGTGCGGTCTATTTTACCAAATGGTATCCGCAATATCGTAAGGCGAAATATGGGGTTCCCCCGGCCAACGCGCTGCTGGACAGCGGCCGTGAGATCCTCGGGCATCGACACACTCACCTTGCGCGCCGCAGCGGCAGGCTCGAAATCAACGCCGGCCGGATCGATGAATTGGCGCCCGAAGGCGATCGGCTGCGTGTGACGTGGCGACGCCGCGGCCGCGCAACAATCGACACGTTCGTGGTCGATGCCGTCATCAACGCCACCGGCCCCGAGGACGTGGCGATCGACGAGGACGGCCAGGTCTTCACCGGCGTCGTCGACGGCCGCATCCTCCGCCTGGCACCGGACGGCGTGGTCACCGCAGACGGCAGGCTTCATCCTCTGGATGTCCTCATCTACGGGACAGGCTTCCAGGCCTCGAACTTCCTCGCGCCAATCGAGATCGTCGGACGCGACGACCGGAACCTGCACCGTTGCTGGAATGAAAATCCCCGCGCTTACATCGGCGGGACGGTGCCCGGATTCCCGAACATGTTCATGATCTATGGACCCAACACCAACCTCGTCGTTCACGGCGGGAGCGTCATTCTTTTCTCCGAACTGTCCGCCAAATACATCCTCAACGCCGTTCTGGCGCTATTGGAGAGTGGGAAGGGAAGCTTGGACGTAACTGAAGAGGCTTTCGAAACCTACAACGCCCGCGTCGACGAGACGAATGCACGACGCGCCTGGGGATATTCGTCGGTCAACAGTTGGTACAAGAACAAAGAGGGACGGGTAACGCAGAATTATCCGTTCACGATCTCCGAATACTGGCAGCGGACCAACCGCTTCGACAAGGACGACTATCGTTTCCGGTAACGCCAAAAGGCGGGTGATCTCATGACGGACATCATGGCGCGGGCGATCCCGCCGTGGGAGGCAGGCGGGGCCCAGGCCGGCTCGCTGCGCCTGGCCAAGACGCCTTTCGAGGTTTCGATACCGACAGGGGTTCTCAACCTTCTCACCTGTCGAGAGAGCAGCAAATTCCTTGAGCCCCAAATCGATTCCGACGCCGCGTTCAAGAGTTCTGACTGGCGTGTCGGTAAGCTCGACCGCAATGTTAAGAAACCAGCGGCCGCGCCGATCACGGCTAAAGTTCGTGCCGTCCCTGATCTTGCCTTCGGGAAGCGGGCGGGAATGAAACACGCGGAAAGTGTTACCCGCAAACCGAAGCGCCTCGCCCTGGCGCTTGAGGTCACGGCCTTTCAGCGGAACCCATGCCAAAGACTTTTTGCCGCGATAGCGCAGGTAGGGTCGCCGGTGCTGTGTCCGAGATTTGGCGTATTGCTCACACACGGCGTTGACGGTACCCGAGTGCAGTCCAAGTTCCTTAGGAACATCCGGTGGTCAGGACATTCAGGTCAAACCCACTCGGCCAACGCTTATTCCATTTCAGCGAGTGTTTTTGGACGTCGTTGCAATAGTTCCAAACGTCGTTAACGGCGCGGCTTTGCTGGTTGAGCAGCCCCCTGAGAGACTTGACTCGATAGCGGTAAACCAGGATCACTGGACAATTATACAGGAGCAACGTTTCCTCTCGGGCATCAATGCCGGATTCCCCACGCTGAAAATCGGATGACTTGGCTCCGCGCGCACTGGCTTCTCGTCGCCACCGCCGCCTTTTGCGCGGCGCTCGGCGGCTTTTGGCTTGCCACACAACTTGACAGGGCGGGCCCGCAGCTCGCAAGCGGCACGTGGCTGCCGCGTCCGAAACCGCTCGCCGACTTTCGGCTCACCGACACGACCGGCCGGGCCTTCACACGGCACGACCTCGGTGGCGGCCCGACGCTGGTGTTCTTCGGTTTCACCCACTGTCCCGACGTCTGCCCGACGACGCTGATGAAGCTCGCGCAGGTGAGGCAGCGCGCCGAGTTCAAGGGGCTGCGGGTGCTGTTCGTCAGCGTCGACCCGCAGCGCGACACCCCGGCGGTGCTCGGCACGTACGTGCACGCATTTGATCCCGCATTCCTCGGGGTCAGCGGCGACCCACAGGCGATCTTGGCGCTCGCCGCCAACTTCGGCGTGGCCGTCAACCGCGTGGAGCTGCCGGGAGGCGACTACACCATGGACCACTCCGTGGTGCTGTTCCTGCTCGACGCCCGCGCGCGCCTCGTCGCGATTTTCACGCCCCCCTTCGAGGTGGCGGCGCTGGCCGCGGACCTGCGCCGCGCCACGCCCTACCTTGGCGCGCTCGAAGCACGGTCGGCGACGTGAGCGCGCTCGATGCCGATAGCGTTCGGGCGCGGCTGTTCCTCACCCTGCAGTACCTGCTGCCGCAGCATTTTGTCTCGCGCCTCGCGTACCGGATCACGCGCAGCCGCGTGCCGCTCGTCAAGGACGCACTCATCCGCCGCTTCGTGGACCATTTTCACCCCGACATGAGCGAGGCCGAGCAGCCCGATCCGCTTAAGTACGAGAGCTTCAACGCCTTTTTCACGCGCGCGCTGCGCGCGCCGGCGCGCCCAACCGATCCCGACCCGGCGGTGCTCGTCTCGCCGGTCGACGGCACCGTGAGCCAGATCGGCCGCCTGGACGGCTCCTGGCTGGTGCAGGCCAAGGGGCATGCCTACACGCTCGAGTCGCTGCTGGCGGCGGACCTGTCGTGGGCGGCGCGCTTGCGCGGCGGTGCCTTCGCCACGCTGTATCTGGCGCCGTTCAACTATCACCGCGTCCATATGCCGCTGCGCGGCGCGCTGCGCGCCGCGTGCGCCACCGACGAAGTGAGACGCAGCCGCTCGAAGCCCGCGAACGCCTCGCCGCGCACGCCCTCGAGCCGGAAGATGAACGAGGGGCGCTGGAGGATCGCGCTCTCGGCGATCGCGCAGTACGTGCCCGACCCGGTGGCCGAGTTCGGCGACTCCTCCGACCCGTTCGAGAAGTGGATGCTTGCGAGCGTGCTTTACTACAAGCGCCAGCCGCTTCCGGCGGCGAAGTACTTCACCGAGGCTGCCAACACGGGCCATTATCCGAAGGCCTACAAATATGCGGCCGACATCTACTACACCCTGGGCCGGATAGACCTGGTAGAGAAGCTGGTCGACCAGCTCGCGAGCCAGCCGAAAAATCCCGACGCGCAATGGGCGTCCTATATGCGGTTCAAGCTGCCGCGTATGCAATGGGAGCGCGGCGGCAAGAGCAACGCGGCGCTCGAGAAGCAATGGATGGCGGCTGCCGAGGACTATCTGAAGGCGTATCCGCGCGGCCAATACGCCTTCGAGCCGCGCTTTCGGATCGCAGAGCGGCTGCAGAAGAAGGGCGAGTATGCCGAGGCG
>Ga0137418_10001930_pt1 | contig 19009 bp, 12 predicted proteins | sample CZODoug3_1_2_16f_FD_122242 | JGI IMG/M metagenome (GOLD analysis project Ga0137418, IMG submission 122242) | Vadose zone soil fungal communities from Angelo Coast Range Reserve, California, USA - CZODoug3_1_2_16fungal (Hybrid Assembly) | ecosystem: Environmental > Terrestrial > Soil > Vadose... | reverse complement strand
ACGCTTACATTGGCTTGGATGCGCCTGGTTGCCGTCGCCTTGGCGGAAACGCCATACCTTCACGCGCTCGACACCGAGCGATTCCAGCACAGACGCTGGGAACCACGAGAACTCGGCGCCCGTGTCCACCAGGACGGATTCCAGCACACGCCGGTCGGCGGGACGCGCAGGGTTCGCGATCTCTACACGAACGCGGAATGTGCCCATTTCGTCGCTCATACTACCTCCTCCAGCCGTGTCGAGAACTATCATGTTCACGCTGCTGGTGTCAATCCTCTGCGCGACGTCTGCGCGCCCGCAGGCAACCCTCCATCTGACGGTGCCGGCAAGCACTCCGGCTGCCGCGCCGATTTTCGTGGCCGGCTCCTTCAATGAATGGAATCCCGCCGCGCCCCAGTATCGTCTAACCGCGGCGGCCCCGGGCCAGTACGCCATTACGCTCCCCACGTCGGTGCGCGGCCGCATCGAGTTCAAGTTCACCCTCGGCTCGTGGGACTCGGTGGAGTCGGACAGCGCCGGCGGCGACGTCGCGAACCGCAGCTTCGCGGTGCCGGCGACCGGCGCCACGTCGTATGTGGGGACGGTGGCCCGCTGGCGCGACGGGAGCCCGCGGCCGCGCCCACAGCCCTCCGCGACGGCCTCCGTCTCGATCCTGACCGATAGCTTCGCGATCCCCCAGCTGGCGCGTACGCGTCGAGTCTGGCTGTACCTCCCACCCGGCTACGCGGCGTCGGAGCGGCGCTACCCCGTGCTCTACATGCACGACGGACAGAACGTGTTCGACGCTAGCACAAGCTTCGCGGGCGAGTGGGGGGTGGATGAGACGCTCGACAGTCTCCATGCCATCGGCGCCGCGGACGCCATCGTCGTCGCCGTCGATAATGGTGGACCGCGGCGCTTCGACGAATACTCCCCCTGGATCAACCAGAAGTACGGCGGTGGCCAGGGCGATGCGTACGTCGACTTCCTGGCGCAGACGCTCAAGCCCTACGTCGACGCGCATTACCGCACCCTGCCCGATCGCCTCCACACCGGCGTCGCCGGCTCGAGCATGGGCGGGCTGATCTCCTTGTACGCCGCGCTCAAGTACGCCGATGTGTTCGGCCTAGTGGGCGTGTTCTCCCCGGCGTTCTGGGTCGCGCCCGAGATCTATCAGGCCGCGCGGCGCGCGCATCCCCGTCCCGACGGATCGACGCGCATCTACATGGTCACCGGAGCCCAGGAAGGCGACACGCCGGACGTGTACGTCCAAGATCATCAGCGGATGATCGATACGCTGCGGGCGGCGGGCTTTACGATCGGCCGCGACCTGCAGGCCGCCGTCCGGCCCGACGGCAAGCACGCCGAGTGGTTCTGGCGGCGCGAGTTTCCGGCGGCCTACGAGTGGCTCTTCGACCAAGCCCCAGCGTGGACCCGCGGCGGCACGTGCTACGAGGTCTTTGTCCGATCCTTCTACGACTCGAACGGCGACGGCATCGGAGACCTGAACGGCCTGACCGCGAAGCTCGACTACATCGCCAACCTCGGCGCCAGCTGCATCTGGCTCATGCCGGTGGCGGCCTCGCCCAGCTACCACGGGTACGACGTCAGCGACTACTACCGCGTCGAGCCGGCTTACGGCAGCAATGACGACTTCAAGCGGATGGTGGCGCAAGCGCACCGGCGCGGCATCGCCGTGCTCGTGGACATGGTCCTGAATCACGCCTCGAGCGAGCACCCCTCGTTCCAGGCGGCGCTGCAGGACACGACGTCGCCCTTTCGCGCTTGGTACCGCTTTTCGCCCACGTCGCTCGGCAAGGGACCCTGGGGAGCGGAGGCGTGGCATCGCTCGCCGGTGCGCGACGAGTACTACTACGGCGTCTTCTGGTCCGGCATGCCGGACCTCAACTACGAGACGCCCGCCGTGCGAGACGAAGCGAAGAAGGTTGCCACCTTCTGGCTGCGCGACATGGACGTGGACGGGTTCCGGCTCGACGCGGTGCCCTACCTGGTAGAGGAAGGGACATGCCTGATGGGCTGTCCCGGTACCCACGCGTTCCTGCACGAGTATGCGGAGCACGTCCGCAGCGTGAAGCCCGACGCGTACACCGTGGGGGAGGTTTGGGGCAATATCGACGCCGTGATGCCGTATTATCCCGACCAGCTCACCTCCTATTTCGGATTCGAGCTGGCCGACTCGCTTGTCGCGGCGGTGCGCACCGGGTCGGCAGCCGGGCTGCTCAGCGGCTTCGTGCGGCTCCAGGACACCCTGCCCCCCTACCGTTGGTCGCCATTCTTGAGCAACCACGACGGCACGCGCTCGATGACCATGCTCGGCGGCAACGTGGATCGAGCGAAGCTCGCCGCCACGCTGCTGCTGACGCTGCCCGGCCTGCCGTTCGTCTACTATGGGGAAGAGATCGGCATGACGGGCGACAAGCCCGATCCGCGGCTGCGCACGCCGATGCAGTGGAGCACCCGTCCGGGACTAGGGTTCACTTCCGGCACCGCCTGGTCGAGCGCCCAACCGGACTCGCTGACGACGACGGTCGAGGTGCAAGACGCCGACGCCGGCTCGCTCCTGAACCTGTACCGCCGCCTGATCCGCCTGCGCCGGTCGAACGACGCGCTCGCGACGGGCAAGCTGGTGCCCCTCTCGGCCGGCAGCCCGCAGGTCGCCGGCTACCTGCGCCGTGCTGAAGACGGCAAGCACGCCGTGCTCGTGGTGGCGAACCTTGGCGCCACGGCGTTGTCGCGCATTTCGATCGTCTCGCGTGACAGCGTGCTGCCGACCGGGAACTATTCGGCGCGGAACCTGCTCGGCGGCTCGCCTGGCGCCGTCCTGCGGGTTAGTCGGGACGGGCGCATTCGCGGCTACGTGCCGCTGCCCGGCAGGCTCGGTTCGCGCCGGAGTCTGATCCTCGACCTGAGCCAATGATCCTCGCAGTCCTGCTCGCGGCGCAGATGCAGGCCGTATACCTCGACAAACACGGCGTAATGCGCTGGCGCGAGAGCCGCCAGGAGGTGACCCTCTTCGGCGCGAACTACGTGCTGCCCACGGCCTCCGACTATCGCGCCGCGGGCTACCTCCACGCCGATCGCAAGAAGATGATCGACGACGACATGGCGCAGTTCGCGCGCATGGGCTGGGACGGCTTGCGGCTGACCTTCTGGGGCGACTGGGAGGCTTCCGACAGCGTCGGTAATCTGATCGCCAACGATCACCTGGACCTGCAGGACTACCTCATCGCCCGCGCGCGCGAGCGCGGCATCTACATGCTGTTCAGTCCGATCCAGCTGTACGGCTCGAACTGGCCCGACGCGCTGCAGGACACCTCACCGCCGGGGTTCGGACGCCACTTCGGCAAGGGCCGCATGGGCACCGACCCGGCGGCGATCGCCGCACAGGTGAACTACCTGCGCCAGATCCTGAACCACGTGAACCCCTACACGCACGTGGCGCTCAAGGACGAGCCGGCCATCCTGTTCATCGAGCTGGTGAACGAGCCCTGGCATCACCCCGAGGACCTGCAAGGCTCGATCAAGTACATCAACGCCCTCATCGATGCGGTGCGCAGCACGGGATGCACCAAGCTCATCTTCTACAATGTGAGCCAGGACTTCCGGATCGGCGAAGCGATCCGGCGCAGTCGAGCGCAGGGCGTGACGTTCGGCTGGTATCCCACCGGCCTCAACTCGGGGCACGAGCTGCAAGGTAACTACCTGCGCGGCACCGACGCCTACCCCGACATGCTGCGCCCCGAGCTGGCCCGCATGCCGCGCATCGTGTACGAGTTCGACTCGCCCGACCTGCGCACCGGATACATGTATCCGGCGATGATCCGGACGTTCCGCACCGTGGGCGCGCAGGCCGCCCTCATGTTCGCCTACGACATGCTGGGGACCGCCTCGCGCAACCTGGGGTGGCAGACGCACTACCTCAACCTGGTGTACACGCCCCGCAAGGCGATGAGCGCCATCATCGCCGCCGAGGCGATGCACCGCCTGCCGCGGCTGCGCTCTTACGGGCCGTATCCTCAGAATGCGCGCTTCGGCGACTTCCACGTATCAGCCGACAGCAACCTGGGTGAGCTCGTCGCGCGCGATGCGTTCCTGTATGCCGGCTCGACGCGCGCGACGCACCCGGACCCTAGCGCGCTGCGCCGCGTCGCCGGCTATGGCTCGTCACCCACGGTGATGTACGAAGGAGAGGGGATCTACTTCCTGGACAAGGTGCGCCCGGGCATCTGGCGCCTCGAGGTGTATCCCGACGCCGTGCCGGTCCGCGACCCCTTCGAGCCGCCCAGCCCCGACAAGATCGTGACGCGCGCGATCAGCCGCGCCTGGCCCATGACCGTCGCGCTGCCCGACCTCGGCACCACGTTCACGGTGCAGCCCATCACGGCGGGCAACTCGCGTAGCGAGCGAGCGGTTGCCGGCCGGTTCACGGTCACGCCCGGCGTCTACGTCCTGAGCGCCACCGGACCTGTCGATCCCGCCACACTGCCGGCTCGGCTCGGTCAGTTGGGTTTCGCGGAGTACCACGCGCCTCCAACCGACTCGCTGCCGCTTTCGGTCCAGTCGCTGGCCGCTGCGCGCTATGTCGCAGGACACGACGCCGAGCTGCGGGCCCGCGTGGTCGACCAGACTCCGCCGGACTCGGTCAAGCTCTTCATCGGGTCCCGCGGCTTCGCGATGCGTCCCGCGGGCGGCTACGAGTATGCCGCGTTGCTTCCGGCCGCGGTGTTGCGAGAGGGACCATACTCCTTCGTGATCACGGCCTTCCGCGGCAACGCCGCCGTAACATTCCCCGGCGGTGTGAGCCACAAACCGACAGACTGGAACTACTCGACCTCTCCCGGGGCATCGTGGACGGTCGACGTGGTCGGGCCGCGGACGCCGCTGCGGCTGTTCACTCCCGCTGCCGACGCCGCCCGCCTCGCCTTCACCCGAATCGGCGACGCGGGACGTCGCGGGCTCTTCCGCCTCCCCTGGTCCGACGTCACCGGCCAGCCGGTGTTCCATTTCGAGCTGCCCGCCGACACCAGCGGTTGGAGCCCGGCCGACTACACGGCGTCGCTGGTGATCGATCAGATCAAGGGCCTTGGCGGAGCGGACGCCCTGCACGTGCGGTTGCGCGGCCTCGGGCCCCGTCAGATCCTGCACATCACACTGATGGAGGACGATGGCACCAGTTGGAGCGCGCCGGTCGCGGTGGACAGTGCGTGGAGCGAGCAGACCGTGCCGCTCTCGGCATTCACGCTCGGCCGCGGCGTCCTGCTCCCACAGGGATTCCCGGGCGAGTGGAACTACTGGGTGGGGCCGGCGGCGGGGCGTGGCGGCGCCGCCGACCAACTCCGGCCCGACCACGTAGAGCGGTTACAACTGTCGCTGCGGCGCGAGGAAGGCGTCTCGGTCAGGCCCGGGACGTATGGTGTGGAGATTGAATGGATCGCCGAGCGAAGGATCCCCTGATCGCGAACCCAAGCATTACCAGCCCGAACGCCAGCAGCACGAGACCCCACCACAGATTCACGTTGATCCCGAGCGATCGGTCGTAGATCGCCTTCTCAGACACCAATCCGTAGACCGTCAGAATCACGCCGAACACCCCGAACATCAGCCCGATCGGCAGTCGCAGGTCGAGTTTCATCGATCGATCACCAGAAGATCACGTTGAGGATGAGCGTGAGCCCCAGCACCAGGACCGCGAGCGTGGCGGGCCGCTTGTACCACACGATTTCGCGGTCGGTCAGGCGCGGCGTCAAGGCGTAGACCAAGCCCTTGAGCTCGTCGTCCGACTTGTTGCGCGCCGTCACGAGTGAGATCGCGATCGTCGCCACGAAGCAGGCACTCCACGCGAAGATGGCGGTCCAGAAGTTCTGCGCCATCTCGCTCGGGTAGGTGTGCAGCACCGTCCCCAGGAATGCACCCTTGAGTCCGGGCACGGCTCCTTGCGGCAGCACCAGTCCGTGGTGCAGCGCCGCCGCCGCCGTACCGGTGAGCAGACCGAAAAACGCTCCGTGGCCGGTGGTACGCCGCCAGAACATCCCCAGCAGGAACGTCGCGAACAGCGGTGCGTTCACGAACGCGAACACCAGCTGGAGCATGTCCAGGATGTTGTTGAACCGCGTCGCCGCGTACGCCGCTGCCACACTGAGCAGAATCCCGCATACCGTCGTGACCTGACCCACGCGCAGGTAGTGCGCGTCCGACTGCCCTGGCCGAACGTACGACTGGTAGATGTCGTAGGTCCACACGGTATTGAAGGCCGTGACGTTCCCCGCCATGCCGGACATGAACGACGCCATCAGCGCGGTGAGGCCGAGGCCGAGCAGCCCTGAGGGCAGGTAGTGCGCCAGCATCATGGGGACCGCGAGGTTGTAGTTCGGCGTGCCGTCACTCCCGACCGGGAGGAAACCTCCCTGGCGAGTGGCGTGCAGTGCAATCGCGATCATCCCCGGGAGAATCACGAGCGCGGGAAACAGCATCTTCGGCAGCGCTGCGAGCAGGGGAGTACGCCGTGCCGCGGTCATCGAGTCGGCGGCCATCGCCCGCTGGACGACGAGAAAGTCCGTACACCAGTAGCCGAACGACAGTACGAACCCCAATCCCATCACCATGCCGAACCACTCGACGCCCATGGGATTGGCGCTGGCGGCATTGAGGTGGTGCCACGAGTTGGACCACGCGCCCGCGGCGTACCCGGCATTGGTCGCGACGGTCTCGAGCTTGGCGGTCAGCCCGCCCCACCCACCCATGTCCTTGAGACCGAGCAGGACCAAGGGCAGGAAGCCGAGCACGATGAGGAAGAACTGCAGCACTTCATTATAGATCGCGGAGGTGAGGCCGCCCAGAAAGATGTAGCCAAGCACGACGACGGCCGACAGCACGACGCTGGTGTGAAAGTTCCAGCCCAATACGAGCTCGAGCAGCTTCGCGAGCGCGTACATCGAGATCCCCGACGAGAAAACGGTCATCACGGCGAAGGTGATCGCGTTGAAGCCCCGCGTTTTTTCGTCGAAGCGGAGCTTCAAGTACTCCGGCACGGAGCGCGCGCGCGAGCCGTAGTAGAACGGCATCATGAAGATGCCGACGAACACCATCGCGGGGATCGCGCCGACCCAGTAGAAGTGGCTCGTCATCATCCCGTACTTGGCGCCCGACGCGCCCATCCCGATCACTTCCTGCGCGCCGAGGTTTGCCGAGATGAAGGCGAGTCCGGCGATCCATGCCGGAATGGAACGTCCCGAGAGGAAGAAGTCCTCGCTGCTCTTGACGAATCGCCGCAGCGCCCAGCCGATGCCGAGCACAAAGGCGAAATACACGATCAGGATCGTGTAGTCGACGGCGCTGAGCTGGATGTGTTGCACGGGCACACATGTACAGCGCTCTGGCCAGGGACGCAAGCCAGAGCGACATTAGTTACGGCGAGGAGGTTATCTCGAGCCTTTGGTCGTGATGACGACGACGCCATTCCCGCCGCGCACGCCATACAGCGCCGTGCCGGCAGCGTACTTGAGCACCTGAATGGACTCGACCTCGTGCGGATCGAGCCAGCTCAGCGTGCCATTCGGACCCGGCTCGATCGGGACGCCGTCGACCACGAAGAGCGGCTCGTTGCTGAGCATGAACGACGTCGGACCGCCGATGCGGACCGAGATGCCGCCGCCGGGCGCCTGCTTCACCATCACGCCGGCGATGCGACCCGCGAGCAGCTGCTCGAGCGACAGCACGGGTTGGCGGTTGGTCGCTTCGACCAGGACCGTGTTGGCGCTAGGTGGGGACGTCACTGGGCTTACTGCGGTCTCAGTCTGAATCGCCCCGCCCGCCGGGACGCAGGCGGCGATGATTCCGACCAGTAGACCGACCGGCAGGACACGCGATGAGGATGAGGTCATGGGACCCCCCTTTGGTTCCACAATATAACGCTCCAACCAGAAAGTGGAGACACGCATGCTGAAGCCTCTGGCGCTGCTCCTGGCGCTCGCCGCCCCCGTCTATGCCCAAGTCCGTGTGGTCTCGCCGGATGGCCGCAATCGGGTCAGCGTGGAAATCCAGCAGGGAAGGCTCTATTACAGCGTGCAGCGCGACGGCCGCCCGCTGCTCCTGCCCTCCCTGCTGGGCTTCGAGTTCCGGGGTGCGCCGCCCCTGCGGGACAGCTTGCGCCTCGTCGATACGAGCCGGACCACGTTTGACGAAGCGTGGACCCAGCCGTGGGGCGAAGTGCGCCGCGTGCAGGATCACCACAACGAGCTGAAGGTCGCCGTCACCGAGACGGCGCCGCCCGCCCGGCAGTTCACCGTGGTGTTCCGCGTCTTCAACGACGGCGTGGGGTTCCGCTACGAGTTTCCCGACCAGCCCAATCTCAAGGACTTCGCCGTCACCGACGAGCTGACCGAGTTTTCGATGGCGGACGACGCGCGCGCCTGGTGGATCCCCTCGAACCGCCCGCGTCTCGACCGCTCCGAGATGCTGTACTCGTCTTCACCGGTGAGCGTCATCGACAGCATCCAGACGCCGCTCACGATGGAGACGCGCGACGGCAAGACGTTCGTCGTGATTCACGAGGCGAACCTGGTCGATTACGCGCGCATGTTCCTGAGCGGCCCCCGCATGCAGAGTCGCACCCTGCGCGCCGCGCTCGCACCGTATGCCGACGGCACCAAGGTGTACGGCCGCACCCCCTTCGTGACGCCGTGGCGCACGATCCAGATCGCCGATCGCGCCACCGATCTGTCGCCGTCGCTGCTCGGCCTGAAGCTGAACCCCCCCAGCGTCATCCCCAATACGAGCTGGATCAAACCGATGAAGTACGTCGGCATCTGGTGGGGGATGCACATCAACACGATGACCTGGAGCTCGGGACCGAAACACGGGGCGACGACGGCGAACACGAAACGCTACATCGATTTCGCGGCTGCCAACGGCCTCGGCGGCGTCCTGGTCGAGGGTTGGAACGTCGGATGGGACGGGGATTGGATCCAGAACCGCAACGCCTTCTCGTTCACGAGAGCCTATCCCGACTACGATCTCGCGGAAGTGGCCCGATACGCGCACGCCAAGGGCGTGAAACTGATCGTGCACAACGAAACCTCAGGGGGCCTCGAGAACTACGAGCGGCAGATCGACAGTGCCTACACGCTGTATCAATCGCTCGGCCTCGACGCCATCAAGTCGGGCTACGTCACGGACCTCGTCGGTGAGGGGCACTCGCACTATGGCCAGTACATGGTGCGGCACCACCGCCTGGTGATCGAAAAGGCGGCACAGCACGGCATCATGCTCGACGTGCACGAGCCGATCCACGACACCGGCGAGCGCCGCACCTACCCCAACATGATGAGTCGCGAGGGCGCGCGGGGGCAGGAGTACAACGCGTGGAGCAGCGAGGGCGGCAACCCGCCGGAGCATGAAACGATCCTGTTCTTCACGCGGCTGCTCGCGGGCCCGATGGACTTCACGCCAGGCATCTTCGACATCCTGATCGAGCGCGGGACGGGCCGCCCGCGCCGGCCGGACGAATCGCGCGTGCGCACCACGCTCGCCAAGCAGCTGGCGCTGTACGTGGTGCTCTACTCACCGCTGCAGATGGCGGCCGACCTGCCCGAGAACTACGAGCACCAGCCGGCGTTCCAGTTCATTCGGGACGTGGCGGTCGACTGGGACACGACGCGTGTACTCGAGGGGAAGATCGGCGATTACGTGGTGGTCGCTCGGCGCGAGCGGAATGGGTCGAACTGGTTCATCGGCGCCATCACCGACGAGGAAGCGCGGACGTTCGACATCCCGCTCTCGTTCCTGACGCCGGGCCGGCGCTACACGGCGGAGATTTACGCGGACGGCCCGAAGGCAAATTGGCTGACGAACCCGCTGCCGGTCACGATCTCGCGCCGCCCGGTGACCGCCGCGACACGCCTGCATCTCGCGCTCGCAGCGGGTGGGGGCACGGCGATCCGCATCCGGCGCGTCGACTAGAGTTTGTAGCCCCGGCTCATGAGCGAGCGCCCCGAGGCCGCGTAGCCGTCCGGTCCCGGCAGATGGAACTGCAGGGAATCGGCCATGCGGTCGTAGATGTTGAAGAGCACGCAGGCGTGGATGGCGTCTTCGATCGCCGCGTCGCTGACGCCCGCGGCCCGCAGCGGCGCCACGTCGGCGGGGCGCACCTCAGCCGGCCGGAGCGTGAGCTTCTCGAGGAAGCCGAGCGTGGCGCGCAGCTTCTGATCGATCCGGGCCGTGCGCCAGTCGGCCAGCACGGCCTCGACGACTTTGTCATTCTTCAACGCCATCGACGCGACCGCGCCGTGCGCCCCCGTTCAGAAGAGGCATTGGTTCAGGCGGGACGTGAAGGCGGCGAACAGCTCCCGCTCGCCTACGCTCCATTCCGACGGCCCGCGCATCACCGCCTGGGTCCAGGCGCTCACGGGGCGGCCCCAGAATTCGGGCCGGTACATCAGCGTCTTCACGATGTCGGGGACGCGACGCATTCCCACCAGGCGAATCAGAAGCAGCTTGAGCCGCTCCGGCAGCCGATGGCGATGCTCGACGGCGGGTAAGCGCATCAGTCGGGCTCTTCGCCCCGCAGCGCCGCCATGCCTCGCTCGAGGCGACCCAGCGCCGCGCCTACCGCTGCCGCGACCGTCACTTCGAACAGCACGTCGTCGGAGTTGCCGGCCTGCTGCAGGGCGGTGACGTCTGCGTCCGTCACCTCATAGGCGTGTTGCGCGACTTTGTCAACGTAGTTCCCGAACGGCGCCGGCGCCGGCGCGCCACCGCGTGCTCCGGCGAGCCTCGCCGCTCGCGCCAGCACGGCGCGCCGCAGCTCGCTCGGCGTGTGGCCGGGCCCTGCCTGCACCACGTCCGTGAGAGTCCGTACCAAGGCGTCGTATCGCATGCCTCTAATCTATCACCTCAGAAATGCACCTCAAAAACGGCCTCAAGACCCTCGGCCGAGTTGGGCCCGACGAACACGCGGAACGTCCCGGCCTCGACCACCGGCTTCATGTCCAGGCCGTAGAAGGCGAGGTCTCGCGCGGCCAGTCGCAGCTCTATTCTCCGCGCTTCGCCCGGCTTGAGCGTCACACGGCTGAATCCCTTCAGCTGGCGCACCGGCCGCGCCACGCTCGCCACCTCGTCCCGCACGTACAGCTGAACCACCTCCGTCCCCTCACGCGTTCCGGTGTTCGCCACGGTGACGACGACACTGAGTGTGTCGGTCGGGCCGAGGCGCACGGGACCCGCCTGCAGATCGCGCGAGCCGGTGGTCGTGCGGGAGGCGATCTTCAGGTCACGATAGGCGAAGGTCGTGTACGAGAGACCGTACCCGAACGGGTAGCGCGGTGTGACGGGGACGTCGATGTACTTCGACGTGAACTTGTCCGCCGCGGGCGGGCGGCCCGTGTTGCGATGATTGTAATAGAGGGGGATCTGTCCGATGGCCCGCGGGAACGTCACCGGCAGGCGGCCGCTCGGGTTCACGTCGCCGAACAGCACCTCCGCCGTCGCGTTGCCCGACTCCACGCCGAGGAACCAGTCCTCGACGATCGCGGGGACGTGCTCGGCGGCCCATTCGAGGATCAGCGGGCGGCCGTTCATCAGGACGAGCACGACGGGCGTCCCGGTCGCGACCACCGCCTCGAGCAGCTGCTGTTGCACGCCCGGGAGGCCGAGTGACGACCGGCTCGCGGCCTCGCCGCTCATGTCGTGCCGCTCGCCCAGCACGAGGATCGCCACCTTGGCCCGGCGCGCCGTCGCCACGGCGTCTGCGAAACCCGTCGTCGCCGTGTCTTCGATCCCGGCGCCTCGGGCATAGAGGACCTGCGTGCCTGCCGACACGCGGTTCTTGATGCCCTGGAGGACCGTCACAACATCTTCCGGCCTGCCGTCGGTATGCCAGGGGCCGAGCGCGTCGAGCTGATTGTCGGCGAGGGGGCCGATCACCGCCACGGCGGGAGCCGCGCGATCAATGGGAAGAACGCCCCCTTCGTTTTTGAGGAGCACGATCGACTCGCGGGCGGCGCGGCGGGCGAGCGCGCGGATCTCGACCGTGTTGGGCGCCACCGGCCGCAGCTGCGCTACGCGCGCCTTGGCGCGCAGCACCCGCAGCACCGCCGAATCCACGACCGCCATCGGGATACGACCGTCGCGCACCAATGGGGCGAGCGTTTCCACGTAAATGCTGCTCTGCATGTCCATGTCCACGCCGGCGGTGAGCGCGCGCTGCCCCGCTTCGGCACGCGAGCCCGCCACGCCGTGCGGGATCAGCTCGGCGACCGATGTCCAGTCGCTCACCACCATGCCGTTGAACTTCCACTCGCGGCGCAGGACCGTGTCCGTGAGCCAGGCGTTCCCGGAGGCCGGCACGCCGCCAATGTCGTTGAACGCCGACATGAGCGTCGCGACGCCCGCGTCAACGGCGGCTTTGAAGGGCGGCAGGTACACTTCGCGCAACGTACGCTCGGACACGTCCGCCGTGTTGTAGTCGCGGCCGGCTTCGGCGGCGCCGTAGGCGGCGAAGTGCTTGGCGGTTGCGAGAATCGATTCCTGGAAGCCGCGCACCCGCGCCGCCGCGAGCAGCGAGCCGAGGTAGGGGTCTTCGCCTGAGCCCTCGGCGATGCGGCCCCAGCGCGGGTCGTGCGCGATGTCGACCATCGGCGCGTACGTCCAGTTGATCCCCGCGGCTGCCGCCTCGCGCCCCGCCGCGCGCGCCGTGGCTTCGGCGAGGTCCACATCGAAGGCGCCCGCCTCGGCGAGCGGGATCGGGAAGATCGTGCGGAAGCCATGAATCACGTCGAGCCCGAAGAGCAGCGGGATCTTGAGACGCGACTCGGTGGTGGCGACGCGATCGACCGCCTGCGTGTTCTCGGTGCCGATCACGTTGAACAACCCGCCCACCAGTCCGCGGCGCACGAGCGCTGTTTGCTCGGGGCTCGCCTTCCCCCCGACCGATAGCAGGTTCAGCTGACCGAGCTTTTCTTCGAGCGTCATGCGGGCCAGCAGCGAGTCGAGGTTTTGAGCGGCGGCGGCGGAGGGCACGCCGCCGATCGACGCGGCCAGCAGGGTAGCGAGTACGGTGACGCGCAAACGCAACATGGTGACCATCTCTCTCGGTCGAAGGAAGGAACGAAGAAGTTACGGCTCGAAACGCAACCGGCGAGCCCCTAGCGGCGCCCCCTGAAATGCGCACAAGTTATGCCGTCAAGTACGACACGCCCTTACCGGAGATCCGTCCATGGTCCGTTACGGTTTCGTTTCGCTCGCTTGCACTGCGCTTCTCGTCCTCGCTGCTCCGCTCAGTGCACAGACCACCACCGGTACGATCCGCGGATACGTGAAGGATCAGAACGGGACTGCGATTAGCGGCGCCGAGATCCAAGCGCGAAACGTTGAGAACGGTGTGCAACGCGCCACTGCTAGTCGAGCCGACGGGTCGTACATCCTGCCGGGCCTCGTACCGGCGACTTACGAATTGTCCGTCCGAAACATCGGCAGTTCGCCGCAGCGGCGCACCGTCGTGGTACAGATCGGGGTGACGTTGCCCATCGATTTTGCCCTGCAAGCGGGAGCGGTCGAGCTAGCTGCCGTCACGGTCACGGGCGCGTCAGCCATCGAGCTGCGGACCTCGGAGGGAGCCACCAACGTTACGCCACAGCAGCTCCAGGCACTGCCGACCGCGAGTCGAAATTTCCTCGACCTCGCCGCGCTGGCGCCGGGCGTTGTCGTTGCTGAGGATCGGGTCAATTCCACCGGGTTCCGGACATTCTCGGCCGGCGGCAGTACGGCGAACCAAGTGAATGTGTTCGTGGACGGCACGAGTTTAAAGAACGATCTGACAGGTGGGGGCGTCGCGGGACAGGATGCGAGCCGCGGCAATCCGTTCCCGCGCAATGCGATTCAGGAGTACCGCGTTATCTCGCAGAACTTCAAGGCCGAGTACCAAAAGGCGGCGAGCGCGGTCATTTCGGCCACAACCCGCTCAGGGGGCAATACGTGGACGGGGAACGCCTTCTTCGGTTACCAGAACAAAGGGCTCGTCGCGCTTGATACGTTGCAGGCAGCCCAAAAACGAAGCCCTTCAGGTTTCACGAAGCCGGATTTTACGCGTTCTCTCATCGGACTGAGTGCTGGCGGACCGCTTCAGCGGGATAAGCTGTTTTTCTTCGGGTCGTACGAGGGCAACTATCAGGATCGCTCGAATTTCGTGAACATCACACCCCCGACCGGGTTCGGCGCGCCGCTCGATACGGTGAACCTGTCACAGTACAAAGGCAGCTTCACGTCACCGTTCCGCGAGACTTTGCTCTTCGGCAAGCTGACCTACGCGATTAACGCGCAGTCCTCCGCCGAAGTGAGCTTCAACAATCGACACGAAACGGATGTGCGGGACTTCGGGGGAAGCCGGGCTTTGTCAGCGGCAAATGACTTCCGACAAAACGTGTCGATCGCGCAGGTCAAGTACAATCGGTTCTGGGGTGGGTGGTTGAACGAGACCAAAGTGGACTACTCCCGCTTCCAGCGAAATCCTTCACCGACCATTGAGGGGACGATCGCGCGGATCTATCACTACCAAGGCCAGGATGCGTGGATCGGCAGCGACGTGAGCACGCAAAACTTCATTCAGCGACGCGTTGGATTTCGGGACGACCTCACCTACAGCGGCAGGCAGCAGCACGTGTTCAAGGCCGGTCTGAGCGTCGATTTGGTCAACTACCACATCAACAAGCTGAACGATGGGGTACCCAAGTTCGAGTGGGCCGACACGATCAACACCAACTGCTGGTGCAGGAATACGGGGGCTCCCACGTTGGTGTACGACTACAGCCACCCCTACCAGTTGATCTATGCAACGGGGGCCGGCCTGGTCGATGTCAACAACACGCAGCTCGGCACTTACGTTCAAGACGACTGGACCCCAACGCCTCGCCTGACCCTGAACCTCGGGATCCGCTGGGACTACGAATCCCGCATGATCAACAGCGACTACGTCACGCCCCAGTGGGTAGTCGACACCCTCAACCGTTACAACGCCTCTCTACCGGTTCCACTGGATCTGAGCCGCTACATCAGCACCGGGAAGAACCGCAAGCCGTTCTTAGGCGCGTTCCAACCGCGGCTCGGCTTCTCCTACGCGCTCGATGAGGGCAACGTCACCACGATATTCGGCGGATGGGGCCTCTACTACGACCGGTCCCTATTCGACTTCTCGGTGGACGAGATCCAGAAGCTCACCCGGCCCACCTTTATCACCCGCTTCGACAATGGCACCCCGACGACGGGGGCCGTGCCGTGGGACCCAAGCTACCTGACGTCTGACACCACGGCGGTCAGCGCCCTGGCGCGAAGCACCGGCACGCCGGAAGTATTTCTGATCGACAACAAGACGAAGCCGCCAAAGTCGCAGCAATTCAGTCTCGGGGTGCGGCGGGTTGTGGGTCCGTGGGTGGCGACGCTCTCATATCAGGGTCAGCGCGTCACGAACCTGTTCATGTACAACTCCGGGAACAATGGATACGATTCCACCGGACACTGCTGCGTCCCCGGCGTCGACCTCTCGGCGCACGGAATTCGCAACGTCATCTACTCCACGAACGACGCGAAGACCTGGTACGACGCACTTTCCTTCCAGCTGGACCGGCCCTATCGCCTCTCGGCTGGCGGGACCGGCTGGGGCGGCGGCCTCGTGTATACCTACGCGCGGCGCTCGGTGGCAGGGATCGACGAGCTCGGCGAGCTCACCGGGTCGTTTCCTTTCGGATTCCCGAAGGCCAACGGAATCGTGAAGCACACAGACCGACGCGGGAGTGACGAGCGTCATCGGCTGGTGGCAAACTGGATCATGGATATGCCCTACCTGTTCGGGATCCAGTTCAGCGGTCTCGTCACCCTCGGCAGCGGCGCACGAATCGATGTCGGCACGCCGCCACGTTTCGGCGGCGTGCAAGACTCGACATACTTCGAGGGCGGCTTCAGTCCCCCGCAACGCAACTTCTTTTTCCTGGGCGGCTGGGCCTACCGGCGTGTGGATGTTCGGTTCCGCAAGGACTTTCCGAAGATCTCCGGCACGAGCCTGGGCGTGACCGCGGACATCTTCAACGTCTTCAACTACTCGAACCTCGGTGATTACAACATCTCCACAGCCCCGGCCCTACACGCGGTCATTGTGGGGGAGCCACGCCAAGTGATTAGTGACCCCCGCCGTGTGCAAATCGGCATCGAGTACACGTTCTGACCGATCGCGGCACCCGCTGCTCCGTTGCCCTCTGCGTTCTGGCCCTCGGGGGCTGTCTCGCGAATCACCCCGGGGGCCCGGGCGTTCCGCCCGACACGGTCGCCTTCCTCGACACACTCGAGCATCGCACCTTCAATTTCTTCTGGGACCTGACGCCGACCGCGAACGGCCTCACGCCGGACCGCTGGCCCACGCTGCAGTTCTCGAGCATCGCGGCGGTCGGGTTCGCGCTCACCGCCTACCCGATCGGCGTGGAACGCGGCTGGATCACCCGCGCCCAGGCGGCTGACCGCACCCGCACGACGCTGCGTTTCTTCTGGACCGCGCCACAGGATTCCGCCGTCAGCGGCGCCACGGGCTATCATGGCTTCTTCTATCATTTCCTCGACGCGCAGACCGGCCGGCGCTACCAGAACGTCGAGCTCTCAACGATCGATACGGGACTCTTACTGGCCGGCATCCTCTTCGCCCAGTCGTACTTCGACGGCGCGGATCCGGTCGAAACGGAGATCCGTGGCCTGGCCGACTCGATCTACTTCCGGGTGGACTGGACCTGGGCCCAGGCGCGGCCGCCCGCCATGAGCATGGGCTGGCATCCGGAAGGTGGCTTCATTCCGTCGGACTGGATCGGCTACAACGAGGCGATGATTCTCAACATCCTCGCCCTCGGCTCGCCGACGCATCCCGTCGATTCCACCACCTGGGCGGCGTGGGTCAGCGGCTACCGGTGGGGCACGTTCTACGGGCAGGATTTCGTCCAATTCGCGCCGCTGTTCGGGCACGAGTACTCGCACGTGTGGATCGATTTCCGCGTCATTCAGGACGGGTACATGAAGGGGCGCGGGATAGACTATTTCGAGAACTCACGGCGCGCGGCGCTGGCGCAGCGTGCGTACGCCATCGCCAACCCCGGCGGGTGGGCGGGCTACAACAAGGACGTGTGGGGACTCACGGCCTGCGATGGCCCCGCCAACAAGACCATCAGCCTGGGCGGCCGGATGCGCGAGTTCCACACCTACTGGGCTCGGGGAGCGGCGCTGGGCGACATTCGCGACGACGGCACGCTGTGTCCCACCGGGGTCGGTGGGGCGGTGCCGTTCGCGCCCGAGTTCACGATCCCCGCGCTGCTCGCGATGCGCCAGACCTATGGCAGCCATCTCCTCTCGACCTACGGCTTGCTCGACGCCTTCAACCCGACGTTCACGGCGGCGGGGCAGCAGGAGGTAGGGTCGGTGGACCCGGCGCTCGGCTGGTTCGACGTCGATTACCTCGGCATCGACCAAGGGCCGATCCTCGCGATGGTCGAGAACTACCGCACGGGGTTGGTGTGGAGCGTGATGAAGAAGAACCCCCACATCGTGCGGGGGCTGAAGCGGGCGGGGTTTACGGGGGGGTGGCTACCGTAGGAACCGCGTCGGGCACGAACAAGCTCTGCCCGAAGCGCGCCTTCCCGAATTCACGAATCATCGCTTGCGCCTCGGGCGACACGAAGAAGTCCGCCAGCGCCCGCGCCCCCGCCGCATTGCCGCGCGGCGCGTTGCGTGGATTCACTTCCATCACGTGGTACACGTTGTAGAGCAGCGGATCGCCCTCTACCACGGGGATCAACTCGATCTTGTCGCGCCAGGCGAGGTAGGTAGCGCGATCGCTGATGGTGTAGGCGCGCTTCTCGTCCGCCATCTGCAGCGTCGCCGCCATCCCCTGGCCCGACTCGATATACCACGTCGTGTTGACCGGCGGCTGGATCTCCGCCCGGCGCCACAGCCCCAACTCGAACTGGTGCGTCCCCGAACGATCCCCGCGCGACACGAACGCGCCGTGCTGGGCCGCGAGGCGTTTCAGCGCCGCCACGACGTCGTTCATGCCGCGCAGCCCGGCGGGATCGGCCCGCGGCCCGACGATCAGGAAGTCGTTGTGCATGACGATGCGCCGCCGCAGGAAGTAGCCGGAGTCGGCGAGGATGCGCTCCGCGTCCGGCGCGTGCGACAACACCACGTCGGCGTCGCCGCGGCGCCCCATCTCGAGCGCCTGCCCGCTCCCCACCGCGATCACCTTGACCTTGTAGCCGCTGCGCCGCTCGAACACCGGCAGCAGCGAGTCGAGCAGCCCGGCGTCGCGCGTGGAGGTGGTGGTGGCGAGAATAATGTCGGCGGTCTGGCGGATGGGCGGTCGGGCGGTCGCAACGACGGCAAGCAGACAGACCGCCAGTCCGCCCATCACCAGCGCACCTGCATCTGGACGACGAGACGGTCATTCTTCACCTGGGCCGCCTGCTCGCGGAAGACTTCGTAGTCCGCCATAACCTTCAAGTCGTCGCCGCGGAAGAAGTACTGGCCGCCCATGAGGTACCCTGTCAGGCGATCGACCGCCACTTGGTCGCTCGGGTCGAACTGCTGGACGCGACCCACCAGCTGCAACCGCTGCGGGCGGAGCAGGTAGGTTCCCAGCACGTACCAGCCGGTCGTCCGCACGTCCGTGGCCCGCTGTCGCACGCGGATATACTCGGCGCGCGTCGTCCAAAGGCGCGCGCGGTAAATCGTTTGGGCGTCAACGCCGGTGCTGTCGCTATAGCCCTCGAACGCGCCGCCCACATCGAGCCCCTTCAGCGGCGTGACGACGACGCGCGCGAAATACGCCATGCGGTTGTCGCGGTTGGCGCCGCGGTTGGGACCGTCGCCGTTGACGATCGCGGCCTGGAGCACGACCCGGTCGGGGACGCTCCATTGCGCCTGGACGCCGATGTCGCGCTTGGCGGCGTTGACGATACGTGAGCGCTCCGTGGTCTCCAGGACCCCCGAGCTC
>Ga0137418_10001929_pt1 | contig 19010 bp, 16 predicted proteins | sample CZODoug3_1_2_16f_FD_122242 | JGI IMG/M metagenome (GOLD analysis project Ga0137418, IMG submission 122242) | Vadose zone soil fungal communities from Angelo Coast Range Reserve, California, USA - CZODoug3_1_2_16fungal (Hybrid Assembly) | ecosystem: Environmental > Terrestrial > Soil > Vadose... | reverse complement strand
CGAGAAGTCCGAGGCGCCGCTGGGCGGCCTGGTTGGCGTTGAACTCGTGAATGTGTTGGAAGTGAACCTGGCGCTGGAGGCGCGTTACGGCTCCTCAGGCCCGGCAACCAAGTGAAGGTGCTCCAGCGCAAGCTGGATCGCCGGGCGGAGGAGCCGGAAGACAGCCGGCCGCCTCCGCCTGTTTTGTCCTCTCGCTATCCTCGCTCGCTCCTTATAGCCACTTCTTGGGGCTACACACAACTGAGGAGTTGAGCGAGGTTTTCCAGCCGGTACAGTCACGTTGTCGGTGCATCGGCTTGCCACTACAATACGTGCAGTAATACGTATTGAGGAGGCCGCCATGCAGAAGAAACTGACCATCACCGTTGATGAGCGGGTTTACGATGGGTTGCACACTGTCGTCGGCCGGCGGCGGATAAGCCAGTTCATCGAGTCCCTTGTGCGGCCCCACGTCATCGGCAAGGACCTGGAACTTTGGTTGGCGGATGAGGCCGTGCCGGCGGAGCCGCTCGGCGTTGTCCGGCTGATCGTGGCTGAACGGCACCACGAGCATCGGCCGGCCGGCGCGCATGGCGGCCGCGGTGGTGCCGACACCACCCTGGTGCACGATGGCGGACGCACGCGGCATCAGCTCCGAGTGGGGCGCATAGGGCAGGGCGACGATGGGCGAGCCCGCGGGGGCGTGCGCGGCGGGTGGCACACCGGGCACGGGGTTCAAGCCGTCCTCCCCCACCAGCAGCACGGCGCCGAGCAAGGCCGAGGCCGGCAGCAACAGCCGATGCGCGGGTCCGATCACCAGCCGCAGCAGATGCGGCACCACGATGCCGACAAATCCGACGACGCCGCAGACCGAGACCGCCACGCCGGTCATCGCCGACACCAACACGATCGAGATGCGCTTTAATCGTTCGACGTCGACGCCGCTGTGAAAAGCTTCGGCTTCGCCGAGCACGAGCACGTCGAGCCCGCGTGCGATCCACAGGCATGCGGCCAGGCCAACCGCCAGTACCGGCGCGATGGTTGCCGTCTTGGCCCAGGTTGCGCCGCTCAGCGATCCCAAAAGCCAGAACGTGATGTCGCGCAACTGGCGATCGTCCGCCATGAACACCAGAAGTCCGATGCCGGCATTGGCAATGGCTGCGATCGCAAGACCTGCCAGCAGGAAGATGGCGATCGAGGTGCGGCCGGCGCGGCTTGCGATTCCATAGAGGATGACGGTGGTCGCCAGCGAGCCGGTGAATGCGGCGATCGGCAGCAATTCGTTTTGCAGGAGACGAAGACTCTCGCCGACCCTGCTGTCGGTGAAGACAATCGCTGCGGCTGCTGCGAATGCGCCGCCGCTGGAAACGCCGACCAGTGCCGGATCGGCGAGGGGATTCCGGAACAGGCCCTGCATCACGGCGCCTGACGCCGCCAGCAGGCTTCCGACCATGGCTGCGGCCGCGATTCTCGGAATTCGGATCGACCACAGCACGAGTTGGTCGCGCGATGTCAGGGGGTTGACGGGATGCTCAGGCCAATAGCCCAGCGCGGCGGGCAGCCGCGTCAGGGGAATTCCCGCGGCGCCCATCGTCAGCGCGATGATTACCGCGCCGGCCAGCGCCGCCAGCAGACAAGCGATGGTAAGGAAGGCGGTGGGGCGGATCGGACGCCCGGCACGGCGTGTTGCCCGGTCCAGTCCCACTTCGGCCGTCATTGCCGGCAATTGGCCGTCAGCGCGGCAGGGGCGAATTTCTCGGCTTGCGGTGCCAGCGATGGATAGAGCTTGATCGAAAGGTCGCGCGCGGCGGCGGCCGTGCGCGGGCCGAAGCCGAGAAGGTAGAGGCCGTCCATCGAGATGAAGGCCTTGTTGGCGGCGACCGGCGTCATGGCGAAGGCCGGGTGAGCATAGACGGCCTCCGCCTCGAGCGCATCGCGGCTGCGCGGGATCGAGAGCACGACGTCGGGCTTGGCGGCGACGATCGCTTCGTCGTTGATCATCTTGTATCCGTCGTAACTGTCGATCGCGTTGATGCCGCCAGACAGCTTGATGATTTCATTGGCGGAGGTGTTTTGACCGGCGACCATGGCCCGGCCGCTCAACAGCGACATGACGAACATTACGCGGACCGGTTTTGTCACCTTGGCCCGGAGTTCGCGCAATTGTTTCAGATCGTTTGCAACGGCCGTCGTCAGGCACGCGGCTCGTGCGTCCGCCCCCATGGCGTGACCGACAAGCCTGACTTTCTCGAGCAACCCGTCCTCCGAGTAAACTTCCGGCACCAGCACCAGAGGCACCTTGGCTGCCTCCAGGACATCCATCGTTTCCTTCGGACCGGATCCCTGCATGGCGAGGACAAGCGAGGGGTTGAGCCCGAGTACGCCTTCCGCTGAGAGCTGACGCATGTAGCCGACGTTGGGTTTGTCGCGCAGTGCGGTGTCCGGAAACAGGCTTGTGGTGTCGACGGCTACCACGCGTTGTTCGAGACCCAATGCGTAGAGAATTTCGGTGATGGCGCCGCCGATCGATACGATTCGCGATGGATTTTCAATCGTGACCTCGCGGTTGCGGGCGTCGCGCACCACCACGCCTTCGGCCGCCGCCGCGGAATTCATGGCGAGATAACCGCTGACGATGGCGAGATGCGTTACGACGTAAACGAGGCTGCGACAAAATGTCATTGCCGGTTCACTTGGTCAGGATCAGCTTGTTTTGCGATGTCAGCCGCAGGCGGTAGGCCTCCTCGCCATGCACAATCATGATCTCGCGCTCGGTCGAGAACAGGTCGCGGCTGTCGATCCGGTTGCCGCTCATGATCAGAGATCGTGTCGCAGGAGAGGCTGTTCCGGCATGCTTTCCGGCGTCTCTCATGTCGTCTCCTGAACTCGCAGGCATTCGTTCGCTGCATCCCGAAATAGTTGGCGATGGATACTCTTACAGGCTGGTGGATACCCAATCCAACCGCTGCAATTTACAATCGATATAAAGTGTATCGTGTCGTTCTTGACCGCCCCGATGTCGCCACGTAACCAAGAACGGCAGAATGCGGGCGGATCGCCCGAGTCTGAACTGGTAGCCAGCAAGCAGCTGCATTTGTTGCAGCGCCCGCCAGCCGAGCCCAAAAAACAATCATCAGGTTGGGGTAGTAATGGCGGACGGGGCTAGGTGTTCGCGCGCCTTGATATTGGGCGCGTCGATGATTTCAAGTGCGCTGGTTTTTTCGGATGCCGGCTTCGCGCAGACGGCGGACGCCGAACTGGTTGGCCGTTCGTCAGAGCGGCAGAGAGAAAAACAAGCCAAACGCAAACCTGCAAAGCCGCAACAGGCGCAAGCCGCAACGCCGGTTCTGACGGCGTACGCGCAGATCGGCGGCACGCCGGTGCAATCGCTCGATACCATCACGGTCGCGGCGTCGAAGACGGAAGAGCGCGCGATCGATGCGCTTGCTCCGGTGAGTGTCGTGACGCTCGATCAGATCCAGGGCCGGCAGCCGAACCGGCTGTCCGATATTTTCTATAACGTACCTGGCGTGTCGTTCCAGGAGCGCGGCGACGATCCCTCGACCGTCATCAACATTCGCGGCCTGCAGGACTTTGGCCGGGTCGCCGTCGTCGTCGATGGCGCGCGGCAGAACTATCAACGGACCGGGCACAACGCCAACGGTTCATTCTTCCTCGATCCGGAGTTGGTCGGGGGTGTCGATATCGTGCGCGGCCCGACGGCCAACATCTACGGCTCCGGCGCGATCGGCGGCGTGGTCTCGTTCCGCACCAAGGATATCGACGACGTCGTTCGTCCCGGCGAGCGCTGGGGCGTCGATATGAGCGGTTCGTACGGCACCAACAAGGATCGCGGGCTTGGCTCGATCTTCGGCGGCGTGCGCGCCGATCCGACCGTCGATGTGTTTGGCGGCGCCGTCTACCGTACCCAGGGCAATTACAAGGATGGCGCCGGCACCGAGATCGGAAATACCGGCAATGAAATCGCGGCCGGCCTGATGAAGGTCACGGTGCGGCCCGCCGAGGGTCATGAGATCAAGTTCGGCGCCGTGTTTCAGGATTATCAATACAGCATCGGGCAGTTCAATCGCGGGCCCGTGCTGACGCCCGCGCAGCGCGCGCTGTTTCAAGGTTCGTCGGTTTACGCGTCCGATGCGAAAAACTACACGGGGACCGTCACCTGGAAATACTCCAGACCGGACGACATGTGGTTCGACTGGAACGCGACGCTGTATGGCAACAGGACCGACAACGATCAGGTCAAGACCTATCACAACTCTACCAGCGGAGCCGCCTTTTGTGGTCCGGGCAACGTCGGCAACAACATCTCGGGCTGCGTCGGCGACAGGCGCGGCTATCTGCTCGACACGGTCGGGATCGATGTCAACAACACGACTCGTTTCAATGTCGGCGACTGGCGCAACGCTTTGACCTATGGGTTCGATGCGTTTCAGGACGATGTGAAGACATTCGACAGCCGCGGAAACTCCAACATCACGACCCCAAGCGGCCAGCGGACCGTCTCCGGCGGCTTCGTGCAGTTGAAGAACAATTACTCGACCTGGCTCGAGATCGTCAGTGCGATTCGCTACGATCGCTACGACCTGGACTCGGCCAGTGTATCGACCGGCGGCGACCGGTTCTCTCCAAAGATCACGGTCGGCGTGACGCCGGTGGCAGGCTTTACCCCCTATGTCAGTTACGCTGAAGGCTATCGGGCGCCCTCGATCACCGAAACGCTGATCTCCGGCGCGCACGCGACCGGCGGCGGGCCCGCATTTTTCACCTGTCCGGACGGCACCATCGGACTGTTTTGCTTCCTGCCCAATCCGAACCTGCGGCCCGAGGTCGGCAAGAACAAGGAAGCCGGCCTCAATCTGAAATACGACGGCATCTTCGCCGCCAGCGACAGCTTCCGCGGCAAGTTCAACGTGTTCCGCAACGACATCGACGGCTACATCGATCTCGTCGCCTCGGCGCCGGTGCCGGTGCCGCCATTCGGTTCGTTCAGCCAGTTCTTCCAGTATCAGAACATCACGCACGCCAGGATCGAGGGCTTCGAAGCGGAGACACTGTACGACGCCGGCACATGGTTCGTCGGCGTCGCCGGTCATCTGATACGCGGCAAGAACACCGAGACCAATGTCGGGCTCGCCACCATCACGCCGCGCAAGATCACGACGACGGGTGGTGTACGGCTGCTTGATCGCAGGCTGACGATCTCGGCGCAGTGGTCATCGTTCGGCGCCAACAACGATTTGCCCGCCGGCTATCTGCCGTCGACGTCGTACGAACTGGTCAATCTCTACCTCACCTATCAGGCGACCAAGGACATCACCCTCACGGCGTCGATCGACAACCTCCTGAACCAGTACTATCGGCCCTATGCGATCCCGGGGAGCTCGAGCGACGGCACGACACAAAACGACGTGCTATTCTCAAGCCCCGGTCCCGGCACGGTCTACAAAGCTGGACTGAAGATTCATTTAGGTGGAGCATAAATCGAACAAACTGACGTTTCGATGTTAACCGCTGCCAAGCCGCGCTGATGTCCCCAGCGCGGCTTAGGTGCGTTTCCAGCTTCCCCGAACCAACCAACAGGTTCAACCTGACCACGACGTCCCACAACAGGAGATTTTGAATGCTTATCGCGATGAACAGATTTCAGGTGAAGACCGGCTCGGAAAAGGCGTTCGAGACCGTCTGGGCAACCCGGGAATCCTATCTCGGCAACATGGCCGGCTTCGTCGAGTTTCACCTCCTGAAGGGACCGGTGGCCGACGATCACACGCTGTATTCGTCGCATACCACTTGGGTCGATAAGGCCGCATTCGAGGCTTGGACCCGGTCGGAAGAGTTCCGCCGCGCCATGCTCGCGCCGACAACAAAACCGGCGAAAGCCTCTATCTGGGCCATCCCAAGTTCGAGGGTTTTGAGGTCATCCAGAGCGAGCGCAAGTCGAGCGCGGCGGCTTAGGCCGCGGGCGGTTGATTCAAGACCAGCAAAGGAACTGACCATGTTGAGTACGGACCTTGCCGATCTCCGGGCGCATATGGCGCAAAATCCAGGTGCTGTGATCGAGGACGTGGCGCGGGAACGGAAGCTCTCGCCGCGCGCCGTGATCGAGGCGCTTCCGCCGGAGATGGTGCGTATCGGTCGCGGCGACGCATTTGCGGAAGCGATGCAGGACGTCGCGCAATGGGGCGAGGTGACGCTGATCGTTCATACCGACGATGCGATCTTCGAGTTTACCGGCGAGATACCGGCGGGCGAGATCGGCCGCGGTTATTTCAACCTGATGCGGCCGAAGGGATTGCACGGCCATCTCCGGCATGAGCGATGCGATGCAATCGCCTTTGTCGAGCGGCCGTTCATGGGCAAATCGTCGGCCTTCATCGCCTTCATCAATATCGATGGCGGCATCATGTTCAAGGTGTTCGTCGGCCGCGACGAGGCGCGCGCGCTGCGTCAGGACCAGCTTGCACGCTTCCATGCCATGGCCCAGAGGATTGGCGCGAAGTAGGACACGCCGCATGATACATCGCTTCCTGCCTGCGGGAGATGACCATGCATCAAGCCATGATCGGCACGAAAATCCGCCGCTGTCTGAAGGTAAATGCGTTGAGTGCCTTGTGCGTGGCGCAGCTTCCGGTTGCGAGCTTCGCTGCGAGCGACCAGGTGCTGCTGCCGCGCAACCTGTCGCCACGGGGCATGTTCGTGAATGCCGATGTCGTAGTGAAAGCGGTCATGATCGGGTTGGCGTTCGCCTCGCTGGTGACATGGACCATCTGGCTGGCAAAGACCATCGAACTTCGCCGCAAGACCGCCATCGCAACGCGGGGACTGGGCCTGCTTGAGCGAGATACCGCGCTGGCCGATGCCGAGCGTGCGAGCCGCGACGGCAGCGACGCGGTCGCGCAGATCATCCGGTCCGCCGCGCGGGAAGCCAGTCTCTCCGGTGGCATCTTCGATGACGGCTTCAAGGAGCGTATTGCGCTGCGGCTGGATCGTGTCGAGGCCGCGATGTCGCGGCAGATTGCGCGCGGCACCGGCGTTCTGGCGACGATCGGCGCCACCGCACCGTTTGTCGGCTTGTTCGGAACGGTGTGGGGCATCATGAACGCCTTCATTGGCATTTCCGAAGCGCACACCACGAACCTGGCGGTGGTCGCGCCGGGCATCGCCGAAGCCCTGCTCGCAACCGCGCTGGGCCTGGTGGCGGCGATCCCCGCGGTGGTGATCTACAATCATCTGACACGGTCGATCGCGGCCTATCGCGCGCTGCTCGGCGACGCCGCGGCGCAGGTGCTGCTTTTGATCAGCCGCGAAGGCGATCGCCGCGACTTTCGAATCGCGCGGGCTGCGGAGTGAGTGATGGGTGGGAGACTGGGCGGCGTGCGTGGTGGGATAGCCGGGCGGTCGCGCCTCGCCGATAACGATCTTGTCGAGGCGCACGAAATCAACGTCACGCCGTTCATCGACGTGATGCTGGTGCTGCTGATCATCTTCATGGTGGCGGCGCCGCTCGCCACCGTCGATCTCGGCGTCGAGTTGCCTGCCAGCGCCGTTGAACCGCAACCGCGTCCAGACAAGCCGGTGTTCGTCACCGTGAAGCCGGATCTCTCGGTCGCGGTAGGCGAAGACATGATCCTGCGCGACGCGCTCTCCGCCACGCTCGACACCGCCACCAAGGGCCAGAAGGACGAGCGAATCTATCTCCGCGCCGACAAGGCCGTCAGCTACGGCGACCTGATAGAGGTGATGAACCTGTTGCGCAACGCCGGCTATCTCAAGGTCGCCCTGGTCGGTCTTGACGGACGAAGCTGATCGCCATGAACGCTTTCGTTCTGCACGATGTCGGCGATCAGAGCGGGGCGCTCCGTTGGGGAGCGTCGGCTGCGGCGATCGTCGCTCTGCACGCGGCACTGCTCGCGCTCGGTCTCGCCTGGTACACACAGCATCCACCGCCGGGGATCACCATGCCCGCGATCATGGTAGACATGGCTCCGGCATCGTCTTCGCCGCAGCCGACGCCGATGGACCTGGCGCCGGGGCCGGTGATGCAGCAGGCCGACGCCTCACCGCCGCCCGAGCCTGCGAAGCCGGAAACAGTGCAGGAGCAAATCGCGCCGACGCCGCCGCAGGAAAAGCCTGAAGTAGAAGCCCCGCCCGAGCAGAACGCGCAGCCTGCGCCGCCGAAGCCTGAGCCGGCAAAAATCGTTCCGGAGCCGAAGCCGGCGCCGGTGAAACCGAAGGTGGTTCGTGCTGAAGCAAAAAAGCCGACCGAAACGCCGCCGGCGCCCCGGACCACCGCGGCACCCCGGGCCGAACGTCAGGCGCCCGCCGCATCGGCGATCAGCGCCGGTGCATCGGCGGCGGTGATGGTTTCCTACAACCAGCTCATCGCGGCGCATTTGCAGCGCTTCAAGCAGTATCCGCCGGGTGCGAAGGCTGCCGGCGAGCAGGGAACGGCAAGGCTAAGCTTCAGTCTTGGCCGCGGCGGCCAGGTACTGGGCAGCCGGCTTGCGGGATCGTCGGGGCATGCGGCCCTCGATGGAGAGACATTGGCGATGGTGCGTCGCGCCCAGCCATTTCCCGGCTTTCCGCCGGAAATGAAGCAGAGCTCGATGAGCTTCAACGTTCTGGTGCAGTTTTCGATCCGGTAGCACCGCTTACTCCTTCACCGCCCCGGTCAGCGACGAGACGTAGTAATCGACGAACAGCGAATAAAAGATCGCAACCGGCAGCGAGCCGAGCAGGGAGCCCGCCATCAGCGCTCCCCACTGATACACATCCCCGGAAACCAGTTCGGTCAGGATCGCGACCGGCACGGTCTTGTTGGCGCTGCTCTGGATGAACGCCAGTGCGTAGATGAACTCGTTCCACGACAGCGTGAAACTGAAAATTCCCGCCGAGATCAATCCGGGTACGGCAAGCGGCAAGGTAATCCGCCGCAGAATCTGCAGGCGCGTTGCGCCGTCGACCAGCGCGCATTCTTCCAGCTCGTAGGGGATGGATTTGAAATAGCCGATCAAGAGCCAGGTGCAGAACGGCACCAGGAAGGTCGGATACACCAGGATCAGCGCCAGCGGGCTGTCGAACAGGCCGAACTGGACCACGACGGTCGCCAGCGGAATGAACAGGATCGAGGGCGGCACCAGATACGCCAGATAAATTCCGAGCCCGACATACGGGCTGCCCTTAAAACGCAGGCGCTCGATCGCATAGGCGGCCAGCGTACTGGAGAACAGCGAGATGAAGGTGGCGCCGATCGCCACCGACATCGTCGTCATCAGCCAGTGCGGATAGGCGGTCTCGAACAGCAGATGCTTGATGTGCGCGAGCGTGGGCGAAGAGATCCAGAACGGATTGTGGGCCTTGTAGTTGAGCAGTTCCGCGTTCGGTTTGAATGACGTGATCGCCATCCAGTAGAACGGAAACAGCAGGATCAGCACGAAGCAGGACAGCGGCAGATAGATCATCACCATCCGCCGCGCCCGCGAATCCCACTCCATCGTATCCGGCGTCGAACTTGCGACGTTGCTCGATTTTGCAGACGGCGCCAGAGCCTCAGTCATTGCTCTCTCCCTGCTGCCATTTGCGGCGGGCGAGGCCGAAGTAGCTGAACAGCGTCGCGAATATCAGGAACGGGATCATCGAGACCGCGATCGCGGCACCTTCGCCGAGCTCGCCGCCGGCGATGCCGCGCTGGAACGCCAATGTCGCCAGCAGGTGGGTGGAGTTGACCGGTCCGCCGCGGGTGATGGCGTAGACCAGCTGGAAGTCGGTAAAGGTGAAGATGATCGAGAACGTCATCACGATCGCCAGGATGGGAAGCATCATCGGAAACGTGATGTAACGAAAGCGCTGCCAGGCCGTCGCGCCGTCCAGCATCGCCGCCTCATAGAGCGAAGGCGATATGGTCTGCAGGCCGGCGAGCAGCGAGATCGCCACGAAGGGAATGCCGCGCCAGATATTGGCGGCGATCAGCGAGAACCGCGCCGGCCAGGGGCTTCCGAGAAAGTCGACATTGGTGGTGCGGAGGTGGAGCACGTCCACCAGGAGGTATGAGATGATGGAAAACTGCGGATCGTAAATCCACCAGAACGCCAGCGCCGACAGCACCGTCGGCACGATCCACGGCAGCAGCACGATGGCCCGCAACAGGCTCTTGAACGGGAAGTGGTTGTTCAACAGCAGCGCCAGCCAGAAGCCGAGCGCGAATTTCCCGAAGGTGGCGACGGCGGTATAGAACACGCTGTAAAATACCGCGTTCCACCACAACGGATCGCTCAGCAGGTACTGGAAATTCTCGAGGCCGACGAAGACGCCGCGGCGGCCGATCGTGGTATCGGTGAACGCCAGCCAGACGCCGAGGCCAAGCGGATAGGTCAGGAACACCAGCAACAGGCCGATCGCCGGCGTCAGGCAAATGACGATCAGAAACGGCTTGCAGTCGAACAGCCGCACCAGCCAGCCCGGCTGCCGATGAACCAACCCTCGCGAAGGCAGTGTCGTCACAGACATATCGTCGTCCTGGCAGTCCGGCCCTGAATGTAATCTCGTCATTGCGAGGAGCGAAGCGACGAAGCAATCCATTCTTTCTTTGCGGCTATGGATTGCTTCGCTTCGCTCGCAATGACGCTCCCTTTGATTTTGCCGCCGAACGCCGAGTCTAGCGGCGGAAGTAACGTTTGGCGCGGCGCTCCGCTTCGGCGGCGGCGGCTTCAGGTGTCGCGGCGTCGGTTGCGACCGACGCGCACATCTGCACCAGCACGTAGTCGGCGTTGACCGCGCCGCTGGCCGTTGAAATCGGACCCTTGTACCCAGTCCAGTAGGTATTGGACATCGTGTCCTTGAAGATCTTGACCTTGGGATCGCCGGACCACACCGCCGAGTCGGCATAGGCGGCAAGCGGTTGCGCCCAGTAGCCGCTGTTGGCGCTAAGCCACGGCTCGTACTGCTCGCGCTCCAGCATGAACTGCAGAAACGCCTTGGCGGCATTGGGATAGGGACTGTGCTTGAACACCATCGCGTTCAGCGTCAGCCCTCCCATGGGTGAGCTCTTTGCGAGGCCTTTCGCCAGGAACTGGTGTTCGGTATCTTCCGCGATCGCCGCCGTTGCCGGGTCGTTCTTCAGCGAAAAGTAAAGCGATACCCCGTTCGCGGTCAGCGAAATTTCCTGCGACGAGTAGGCGCGGTTGTTGCTGACGTCGTTCCAGGAAGGCGTCCCGGCAATGAAGGTCGGGTAAAGTTCCTTGAGATATTTGAGCGCGGCAACGGTTTCCTTGCTGTTGATGATGACATTGCCTTCCTCATCGAGCAGCGAGGCATTGTGCGACCACAGCAGCCAGTTTGCGAAGCCGTTGCCGTCGCCCACGGCGTTGCCGAGCGCGAAGCCCGCGGGTTTGCCGGCCTTCTGCAGCTTGCGACAAAGGTCCAGCAATCCGGCGTGATCGTCGGGAACCTTGTCAAAGCCTGCCGCCTGCACGATCGATTTGCGATACACCAGCGGGCCGCTGGCGGCGCCGAACGGCAATCCGATCCACGCGTTGCTCTTGTGGCGCTTGCCGTATTTCTCGGCGAGAAACATCCAGCCGCCATAACGCTTGCCGAGATAGTCGGCGACGTCGGTCAGTTCGATCAGCTTGTCGGCATAGATATGCGGCGCATCGCTGAAGCCGATGATGACATCAGGACCGGCGCCGCTGTTCGACGTCACCGCGGTCTGCTGGTTGATGTCTTCCCATCCGACGAAGTCGACCTTGACCTCGATGCCCATCTTCTCGGTGAATTTCGCCGCGTTGGCCCGGAACACGTCTTCGTCGGCTTTGACAAACCGCACCGGCCGCAGCATGCGCAGGCTCGCGCCTTTTTCGATCGGGAGCGATGGTGCCGGAACGTCGGCGGCCTTGATGGCCAAGGCCGTCTGCGCCGAGGCGCCGGTGGCGGCCAGCGCCGCCGCGGAAAGTCCCAGACCCAGCGCGTCACGGCGCGTGATGTCGTGCTTCATGATCTTCTCCCTGTTTAAACCCGGCGTTGTTCGCCGATGAATTGGGGCCGTGCTTAGCTGTTCGGGCCGCGCTCCATGCTGACAGGTTGCCAGCGCTGGAGCGAGGTATTCTGCAGCACCGACGGATTGACGCAGCTTACCGGCCACATGCCGGACAGCACCAGTGACAATTCGTAGCCGACACGGCGCTTGCGTGCCTCGTCAAAGCGTGCCGAGGCGGAGGCGACATGAGCGGTCATCGTGACGTTTTCCATGCTCAGCATCGGATTGTTGTGCGACGGAGGTTCCGTTTCCAGCACGTCGAGCGCGGCGTGGGCGATCCAGCCTTCCTGCAACGCCTTGATCAGCGCCTCTTCATTCACGGTGGCTCCGCGGCCGGTATTGATGAAGGTCGCGCTTGGCTTCATCTGGCGGAAATGCGTTTCGCCGAGCATATGGTGAACCTCCGGTCGCGCCGGCGCGTGCATCGACACGAAATCGGACTGCGAGAGCACGTCTGACAAGGTCGCCGGCAGCACGCCGTGATCGGATATCAGCGTCTCCGCGATGAAAGGATCATAGGCCATCATCCGCAGGCCGAATGGCGCGGCGCGTTTGGCGACGGCGCGCGCCACGCGCCCGAACGATATGAACCCAAGTGTTTGCCCCATCAGCCTTGGGATCTTGAGCAGGGCCGGGCGGCCCTCGGCCCAGCGTCCGTCCCGAACCATCTTGTCCTGTACGACCAAGCGGCGAAAGCCCGCCAGCAACAGCATCATGGCGTGATCGGCCACTTCCTCGATGAACGTGTCGGGGATGTTGGTGACGGGAATACCGCGCACGGTCGCCGCCTTGACATCGACGCTGTCGACGCCGACGGTGCCGAGCGTAATGACCTTGCAGTTTTCGAGGGCATCGATGATCGCCTTCGAAATCCGCATGCCCTTGCCGTAGATGGCGTCGGCGGTCCGGGCCGCGGCGATAAACTCCGCCTCATTGGCCGGCGCCTCGACGATCTCGGCGCCGATCGGATCGAGCGCTTCACGCTCCAGGGCGTAACCCCCGCCGGCAACCGTGAAACTCGCGCCTTTCGGCGTCACCACTTTGAATTTCGACATCGTTTCTCTCCCGATTTGACATTTCGGTGTTGGTTATAGCCGCGACAGGTCGCGGCTGCCCCCCGATTCCGGCGTCTCGATCAGCTTCCCGGCAACCCCCGCCGCCGGAGACGATGGCGGCCTTCGTAACCGGGGTAGTTCTACCGAGAGGACTTGGTAACCAAGCGCTAAAGGATTTCACTATATCGTGGCGCGAGTAATTCCGCCAATCGCACCTTGCGTGCAATCCCCCCCGGAGATGCCCCCGTGAAGCTGACCAATCTGACGATCACCCCCAAACTCGGTATTTTGGTGGGTGTGACGCTGTTCGGCCTCTGCATCGCCGGCGCACTCGCAGGCTATCTGATGCAGCGCGAGATGCTGAACGCGCGGATCGATCAGGTTCGTTCCATCGTCGAGATGGCGCGCAACATGGCGGCCGGATTACAGAAGCAGGTCGAGGCCGGGCAACTGACCCAGGAAGCCGCGCTGGCCGAATTCGGCCGCCGCGCCAATTCGATGACCTACGACAAGGGCGCCGGCTATCTGTTCGGTACGACATTCGACGGCATCACGGTGATGTCGCCTGATCCCAAGCAGATCGGGACCAATCGTATGGACGTGGTGACCAATGGCAGGATGCTCTCCCGCGAATTGCGCGATGGTGTCAAGGCCAACGGCGAAATCCTGCTGACGTATGAATACATGAAACCCGGCGATGATAAGCTGACCCGTAAGATCGGCTATGCCGTCGCCGTCCCCAGCTTTGACATGTATCTCGGCACCGGCGCCTATCTCGATGATCTCGACGCCAAATTAAAGCCAATCGCGTGGGTGCTGGGCCTTGCCATTCTCGGCATCGCCGTGATCTCGGGCAGCATTGCATGGACGATCGGCCGCAGCATTACCCGTCCGCTCGGTCAGCTCGGCACCCGCATGCGGGCGCTGGCCGATGGATCCCTGGAAGGCGAGATCCCCGGTATCGAGCGCGGTGACGAGATCGGCGCGATGGCCGCGACCGTTCAGATCTTCAAGGATAATGCGTTGCGGATTCGCGGCCTCGAAAAGGTCGAGGCGGAGACGCAGGGCCGCGCCGCGGTCGAGCGCCGCGCGGCAATGGAGAGCATCGCCAGCGACTTCGAACGCAGCGTCACCGGCATCGTCCGTTCGGTGTCGGCGGCGGCGGCAGGAATGCAGACTACGGCGCAATCCATGACCGCGACCGCGAGCGACGCCAGCGCACGCGCCGCAACCGTCGGGGCTGCATCCCAGAGCGCCTCGAACAACGTTGGAACGGTCGCCGCTGCGGCGGAGGAACTGTCCAGCTCGGTGACCGAGATTTCCCGCCAGGTGACGCGTTCGAGCGAGATCGCCGGCAAGGCGGTGGGAGATGCCGAGCGCACCAACGTCACGGTCCAGGCATTGTCCACCGGTGCGGAGAAGATCGGCGAAGTGGTCAAGCTGATCCACTCTATCGCCGCCCAGACCAATTTGCTCGCCCTCAACGCCACCATCGAAGCCGCCCGCGCCGGCGAATCCGGTCGCGGCTTCGCCGTTGTCGCCTCCGAGGTGAAAGCGCTCGCCAACCAGACCGCCAAGGCCACCGAGGAAATCTCCGCCCAGGTCGCGGCCATGCAGGCCTCCACCAGCGATGCGGTGCTCTCGATCGGCGGAATCACCGAAACCATCGCGCAGATGAGCGAGATCACCGTCAGCCTTTCCACCGCGATCGACCAGCAGGGCGATGCGACCCGGGAAATCGCCCGCAACATTCAGTCGGTCGCGGCGGGATCGAACGAGATCAGCGCCCACATCGGCGGCGTCACCACCGCCGCGGCGGCCACCGGCGTGGCCGCTTCGGATGTGCTCTCCAACGCGCGTGAACTCGACAATCAGTCCGGTATGTTGCGCGGGGCGGTTGACGAATTTCTGGCCAAGGTTCGCGCGGCGTAAGGTTCAGCCGTCATGCCCCGTGAAGGCGGGGCATCCAGTACTTCGCGGCGCTAGCGAAAAATTGCGGGCAGCACGGCGTACTGGATCGTCCGCCTTCGCGGACGATGACGACCTTACAAGCGGCAGCATCGTGGGCACGGCGCGAAGAGCGCCTCTGCCCACCCTACGCCCCAACATTTTGGCGGAGCGTTACGCGCACCTCATTGCTTCTCGATTCCGGCGTTCTTGATCAGCTTTCCCCAAAGCACCAGCTGATCGCCCACGAAAGCGCGGAGTTCTTCAGGCGTGCCGGAGAACGCATCCATGCCGAGCGTTGCGAGTTGCGCCTTGATCTCGGGCTTCTCGACAATCTTGCGGATCTCGGTGTTAAGCCGCGTCACGATCTCCTTGGGCAAATTGGCCGGACCGAAATAGCCCTGCCACGACGTGATGTCGAAATCCGGCACGCCGGCCTCCTGCATTGACGGCAGGTTTGGCACCAGCGGCGAGCGGTCCTTGGTGGTCACGGCCAGCGCGCGCAGCGCGTTGCCGTTGACATGCGGCAAGCCCGTCAGCACGTCCGTGAACATCATGGTGATGCGGCCGCCGATGACGTCGTTCATCGCCGGAGGCGAACTCTTGTAAGGCACATGCAGCATGTCGATGCCGGCATTGTGCGCGAAGGTGGCGCCGGAGACGATCGCGGACGAGCTGCCGCTGGCATACGTCAGCTTGCCCGGATTGGCCTTGGCATAAACGACAAGTTCGGCGACGGTTTCCGCGGGAACGTCGGGATGCACCACCAGCATGAACGGCAGATCGCCGGTGCGTGCGATCGGCGTGAAGTCCTTGAGCGGGTCATAGGTCAAGGTCTTCAGCAGGTACGGATTGGCCGAGTGCGTGGTATTGGTGGTGACGAACAGGGTGTAGCCGTCCGGCGCAGCGCGCGCGACATAGGTCGCGGCGATCATGCCGTTGGCGCCCGGCTTGTTGTCGATGACGATGCCGACGCCGAGTGCCATGCCCAGATGCTGCGAAATGATGCGCGTCGTCGTGTCGGTGCCGCTGCCCGCGGCGAACGGCAGCACCAGCGTGATGGTCCGGTTCGGATAGGGGGTCTGCGCGGAGGCGGCGGATGCAAGCCCGATGAAGATCAGCGCGAATGTTGCGGCTGCGCGCAAGCGTCGTGTCGATAGCGAAATCATTCTGTGTTGTCTCTCCCATGGGCGTTTTCCGGATCGGCTATTGCTGGGCAGGCTAGCCTGCCCAGAGCCGGAGCGGAAGCCGATCCAGCGCCGCAGCCGTAAGTTCATACCGCGGCCGATGCCTGCCGCGACGCGATCACGACACCCGCCAGCACCAGCAGATAGCCGACGAGGTGAAACAGCCGCGGCTGTTCGCCGAGCAGCAGGATCGCCATCGCCGAGCCGAACACCGGCACCAGATGAAAGAACGGCGCCGCGCGGTTCGGCCCGATCAGCGCGATGCCGCGGTTGAAAAACAGATATGCCAGCGTGGAGGGGAAGATCACGACATAGGTCAGCGTCGCGGCCGTCAACAGGTCGAATTTCAGCGTGTAGCCGGTCGAGAATTCCCAGATCGAGAAAGGCAACAGCAGCAGCGCGCCGCAGCCGGTGGTGAAGGCAATCAGCGACAGCTGATGCGTCTTCGGCCGGCGCGGCATCAGCGCCGAATATAGTCCGAATGCCAAGAGCGCGCCGGCGAACATCACGTCGCCCTTGTTGAACCGGATGCTGGCGAGCGCGCCGAGATCGCCGTGCAGGATGATGGTGAGTACGCCCGCAAGCGAGATCGCGATGCCCGCGAGCTGCGCCCATGTCAGCCGCACGCCGAACAGCAGCAGCGACCACACCGCCACGAACAGCGGTCCCGACGACTGGATCAGCAGCGCGTTCAGCGCCTGGGTGTATTGCAGCGCCCAGTAGGACAGCGCGTTGTTGATGGCAAATCCCGTCGCCGACAGCAGCACCAGGAGCGGCAGCCGCGCGCGCAGCGCCGGCCAGTCGCGCTTCAGATGCGGCCAGGCGAACGGCAGCAGCATCAAAAACGCGCCGATCCAGCGGACGCAGGACAGCGTCATCGGCGGAACGTGGCCGGCGACGTAACGCGCGAGCACGATATTGCCGGCCCAGAACAGCGCCGTCAGGCTCAGCAGCAGATAGGGCTGGTTGTTGAGCCATCTGGCGGGACCGGGGGCAGACGGCGGGGCTGCGGGAATCTTCATTGCTTCATGGGGAATTGTGCCGGAATCATGCCGCGCGACAAGTCCCGGGGCTGCAATGCTACAATGTCCTGACCTCGTCGAACGCCATCAGGAGCCTGCCATGGGTGTGGATCTATTGAATATCAAGGGCCTCAAGGAGCTCGAGCATCAAGCACCGGTCGTGATGGTGAACCTGATGCGGTTCCACGCTCGCTCGCTCGACGGCAACGGCAGCGGCTGGGATGCCTATCTTCGCTACAGCGCCCTGACCGTGCCGATGATCAAGGCGCGCGGCGGAACGCTGCTGTGGACCGGCAAGGCCAAGACGGTTGCGCTCGGCCCGCAAGACGGCAACCAATGGGATTATGTGGCGCTGGTGTATTATCCGTCCGTGGCTGCTTTCGTCGACATGATGACGTCAGCGGATTACGAAAACCTCAGCGATCCGCATCGCCGCAACGGCTGCGCGGAGCACGTGATCATTGCGACCGCCGAGGCTTACAGCAAGTTCAAGGTCGGTTAGAGCATGATCCGGAAAAGTGGGGGCCGGTTTTCCCTCACGACAAACGCGAAGCGTTTGCGCGGAGATCATGCTCAAACAAAAAGATAGAGCGGGATGAAAAGTCATCCCGCTCTAGCATTACAGTTGCCTTTTCTGAAGGTTTCTGAATCCATGGGCAACCATGATTCGAAAATCGTGGACGCGTATGGCGTCGATTGAAGAGACGCTTGCGTTATGGGCGGCGTCGCTTCGGGAGATCAAGAAGCGGATACGTCCGTTGTTCAGGCAAGAGCGTGTTGCGGCGAATGCAGGCTTGTTTCTGGAAGGTCTGCTTAGCGATGAGCAACGCAAGACCGGTTGGATGCGGGCGGAGGCAGCTGGCGATCCTGGTCCATGGCGGCAACAGGCGATCCTGGGTCGCAGGGACTGGGATGCTGATGCTCTGCGCGATATCGTCCGCGATTATGTCATCGAGCATTTGGCGGATGACGACGCGGTTCTCGTGATCGATGAGACCGGCTTTCTCAAGCAGGGCAAGGCCTCGTGCGGAGTGGGGCGTCAATACACGGGTTCCGCGGGCAAGATCACGAACTGCCAGATCGGAGTCTTCGCTGCCTACGTTTCGCGCCACGGTCACGCGTTCATCGATCGCGCACTGTATCTTCCGAAGCAATGGACCGACGATCCAGATCGCCTGGAAGCCGCATACGTGCCTGCCGATACCGGCTTTGCGACCAAGCCAAAGCTTGCGACGGCAATGATTGCACGCGCCATAGCCGCGTCGGTGCCATTCAAGTGGGTTGCTGCCGATACTGTCTACGGAGTCGGCGATATCGAACAGCAACTACGCCAGGCAGGCAAAGGCTATGTGCTTGGGGTCAGCAGCGCTCATGTGTTTCAATCCTGGGGTAAGCGGCGGCCAGTCTCCGGCACCGCCGCGGACATCGCCTCGACGCGGCGTTCGTCCGACTGGAAACGCCTGTCGGCAGGGGACGGGACCAAAGGACCGCGGCTGCATGATTGGTGCTATCTCGAATTGGCCGATCTCGATGTCGAAGAATTTAACAGCGCAAATCAAGGTCTTTGGACACGCGGTCTGTTGATCCGTCGTCATATCGCCGATGGCGATCTCGCCTTCTTCACCACCTGGTGTCCAGCGGCAACATCCATCGAAACGCTGGTGGCGGTCGAAGGCCATCGGTGGGCAATCGAGGACAGTTTTGAGACCGCGAAAAACGAGTTCGGGCTCGATCACAACGAGAGCAGATCCTGGCATGGGTGGCA